>Ga0098074_1000272_pt1 | contig 40315 bp, 61 predicted proteins | sample 32_taG_FD_75064 | JGI IMG/M metagenome (GOLD analysis project Ga0098074, IMG submission 75064) | Marine viral communities from the Gulf of Mexico - 32_GoM_OMZ_CsCl metaG | ecosystem: Environmental > Aquatic > Marine > Oceanic | place: Atlantic Ocean: Gulf of Mexico | collected 2015-07-12 | reverse complement strand
GTATACCGGAGTAAACTCTCCGACAGCGCTACCGTAGGGAGTCCTCGTTGCGCCCGTGACTATCCACGCGGAGTTTGTGGGGTCAAAAGAATGATGATTTAGACAGGTGTAACTTCCCCAGATCTGATTCCCCAGAAGCTCCCCGGTGGCCGGGTCAAACGCCCTGATCGGGGTATTCGCGGCAGCAGTTTGCAAAACCCCAGAGCTATCAAAGTAAGTCCGCCCAGCCGGTGCTGAGTAGTTATTGACTATATCTGACCAAGGCTTCTCAACTAAAACCCCACTGTCGAGTGCGCGATAACGGTCATTGCGATAATCCAAGTCCAGCGCGATGGCATCTGCAATCGGGTTAGCATCAAGCACCCGGCTACACATCGGTTGCCAGGCACTCATTGCGCAAGCCCCGCCGCTGTGAAGTGAAGCCCGGCGGCATCCGCTTTGATCTGCAGCTGGCTGGCTGCGGAGACCGGCAGTGCTTTGATGTCCAGCTTGAGCGCGTCACCGGCAGGCACCAGTTGGGCGCCCGCTATCTCTGCGGCGCCCAGCCGCACCTGTACCAGCTTGTCATTGAGCAGGTCTGTATTGGTGACAATGATGCTGGTCACGTCAGCAGGCACCTGCACCAACGGGGTCCAGGTATCCGGGGTATAAGCGGTCAGAGACCAGGCAGTCGAAGTGCTCATGCAGTGTGTACCCCGTAGGCCAGTTTCAATTCAAGGTCGCGAGCGGACTGCAGCGCGGCCAGTTTGTTCTTTTCGTCAGTGGTGAAGTCCTCAGTGCTCAGGCCCTTCCCAACCACCTTGTCGACTTTCAAATCCAGCCCGGCCTGCTGCGGACCACTGATCGGCTTGCTGGCATCGGGCGTGTTATCCACTTGGCCCAGCCCAACGTCATCAGCGGTGGTGGACCGAGCGCGCAGGTTCACGTAGTCGCCATTGGTGGCGGCCTTGCTGTCCAGGGCAGGCTGCAGGCCGGCGATGTTGCTGATACCCAGATTCTGCAGGTCTTCCCGGTTCTGCTCGATGAAGTCGACAACCTCCTGCAAGCTGTCGAGGTTGATGTTGTCGGACTCCAGCAGCGTCTGGATGTTGTCGATCAGCTCTTTGAGCACACGCCCCTGATTGGCCGACAGCGGCTTGGTAGCGTCCGCTGATTCCAGCTGATCGAGCACATCCGACACGTCCACCTTGAGCGCCAGAGCAGCAGCCTGCGCGGTGCTGACCGGCTTGGCCATGTCGCTGGTGTTGTCTGCGCTGCCCAGGCCTACGTCTGCCTTGGTTATCGCCACGTCACCGGTGCGGCCTTGTACACTCTGCACAGGCGCTGCCGCCGCAGCCTGCGCTGGCGTGGTGCGACTGGCCACCAGAGCATCTGTTTCTGGCTTGGTGTAACGCTCAGCCAGCCCTGCCGCCACGCCGGCGGCAAACGCGTCGTAGCTGGCCTGGTTGACCTTCAGCCCCAACTGATACATCAGGTCCAGCTGGTCGGTAATCTCGCCCTGAATCGTGCCCCAGGGCCGGTCGATCACACCGGCATCAATCTCGGTGCCGTCCTGCAGCGTGAGGATCAAGTGGCCATTCTCGGCCACGGTCGCCGCAGCCACTCCCAGCCCCGCCGGGCCGCGATCACCACCAACAATGGCAACGCCATGACACACTTGCCCCGCTGCAGCACCGGCCACTTCCACGGTGATGGTGCCGGTGTATGCGCGCAGCACGTCGCCGTTCGGCAGAGTCACGTCCAGCACATACTCGCGGCTGCGCCAGGCCAGAGCTGCGGTTTCGACTGCAGACAGCTCCACATCGACCCAGCCGCCGGCGTTAACGGTGACCGGCAGCGTGCCGACCTCTGCCCCCTTCTCGTACAGGCGCAGCTCTGCGGTGGCGTCGGTCAGGTCCAGCGGTGGGCGGTACACCAGCTGGCCACCCTCTGGCCGGGTGCCGGTGGCGTTGATGCCGGGCAGGTCCAGCTCTGTGGCGGTGACTGCTTGGGCCATGTGCGGCAGCTGCCGCAACGGGGCGCGGTTGGCCTCGGGCAGTTGGCGGACATGCTCAACCCACACAGGCCAGTCGCCGGGCAGGCCGTGCTCTACGGTGAGCCGCACCGGGCCGGTGGCGGCAATACCGGTGATGGGTTTGTAGACGGGGTTGGGTTGCATCAGGCGCAGCAGCGCACGAAAGGTCGCGCCCTGGTCGATGCGCAGGGCTAGGTTTGCGGGTGTCATGTGAGGAGTTCTCTGATGGCGAGTTTCAGGAAAGCTGCGCGTATGAGGCCAGGTCGACGATATCTACCGCCAGCTGCAGCCGGATAACCCCGCCGGCGTACTCTCCAGCCCGCACGGCGATAGTGAGCCTGACACGGGCAGTGGCCGAGGCTGTGAGTTCGAGGTAGGCGTTGCTAGGCCCCAGAGAGGCCGATATGTCAGCGTGTGGCTGTATCAGCGCCTCAATGATTTCTCTGCCATTGCCGGCGATACGTACGCGCCCGCCAGCGGACAGCGTTGCCTCGACTGTGTTTTCTAGCCGCTTGCTACCCGGCAGGTCTGCTGGTGCGCTAAAGGTCACCAGGCCGGCGCCGGGCGCGGTAGCCCAATACGGCATTGCCGGGTCGAGCGTTACGTCACTACCGGTAGGCGCGGCATAGACCTGCTGCAACCCGGCGCCTTCCAGATTGGTAACACGGCTATCCAGCGCCTCCTGCCCCAAGAAAATCTGAGCCAGAATTGCGCTGTTCACGGAGCAGTAAATAACACTGCCGGCGCCCCACTCCTGGGCACTCTCGCGCAGCAGCATGGCTTGGCCTGATTCGACCATGGCGGCAAGGATCTCCCAGCGCGTGGCCGCTGTCTCGCTGTCCGCAACCGTCAGGATGTACTGGCCGTCAGGCAAATCCAGCTCGGCCTCGACTTGGGCCGCCGTGAGCTGAAGCGGTCGCAGCCAGTTATCAACAAAGTTGAGCATTTTATGTCCTCAGGTAAATCTGACGGGGTGCCGTTGGGCAATCAGCACTTGCCCCGTGACCGGCTGGTAAGCGCCGTACTTGTTTGTTACCGGGTGAACACCCGCCGCGCCCTTCTCGCCGCTTGGGGTGAGCACCCGTGAAACGCCAATCTCGGTGGTGCTGACCCTGCACGCCACACCAAAGGCCATGTCGCACCACCTGATCAGCGTGGGGAAGCTGTCCAGGGTGCACTCATAGGCAGCGCCTGCTGACTCGCCAGCAGTTTCGGGCAACCCGGCAGGCGCGCTAACGGCGCCCAGCTGCTGGGTTGTCGGCCCTTGCTGCGTCTGGCCTGCGGGGCTTTCTGCCACAACGGTGTATGTCACAATCGCCGCACCGGGCGCTGCTGGCGGCGGGAAGTACCCGCCCTGCGCCTGGTAGTGCCAGTCGTACCGGATCGTCCGTGTGTGTCGGCACTCTTCATTGAGTGTTTGCCCGTTCCAGGTCACAGCAAGCTGATCAATGTTGGTCTCGGTGATAACCCTGCTGGCTTCGCCCTCGGCGCTACCCGCGTAGGTTGTTGCGCCCTCGCTGTCGATCACCATCACCAAGCTGTCATCCAGAATTTGCTCGGTGTAGGTGCTGGCCCGTTGACGTGTGGCGATGCGATTGACGACCACCGGCGCCGGGTTGCCCTGGGCATCAAACCAATACCCCACCACTTTGCCGATGAGCGTCCTTGTCTCCTGGCCGACCTCCTCCGTGACCGAGAATGACCTAGAGACAAGCGGCAGCGGCGTGTTGGAGGGCTGCGGGTACGGCCCTGGGGGCGCATCGATCCTGAAGCCCTGCAGGTCATTGGGCGTATACACGTTGGTTGTGACCGAGCCAGTGGGCATCGGCGTGTGGCTGACGCTGCCAAGGCATTCGCTGCGGGTGGCGAGCTCGGTTGCCTGCACACTAAAGTTGAGCCCCCCGGCAAAAGGAGTGCCGCTCACTTCGATCAGCCAGAACCCCAGCGCCGTGACATCGTTGACCGTGAATGACTCTGCGTTCTCTCGCAGCGGGCGGTTGTCGGCGTTGTACACACCGACGATGACTTTGCTGCCATCCGGTACCGCATCCACCACGCAATAGCGAAAGCCTCCATTCGACCAGCCTGCCCGGGAGAACTCCGCCGTTTGCTGTACATTTAGCCGCGCTGTTTTCTGCAGGCCAGCCCAAGGCTTGAGCACAAATCCGGACGGGTCTGCGCTAACCGTCAAGTCAACAGCGTCGAAGTCCCATGCGTTTGCAGGGCTGACTCGCTGCACCGACAAATTGAGTTTCCACGGCCAACCCATATCGGCATCCCAGTAGAACCAAGCCCTGGTGCCAAGATGCTTGCCATGTACCTCGCCCCGAAAACCACCGGCAACGAGCGCATAGTCACGCCATGCCATCCCCTGCGCAGCTTGCTCTGCAGGGGTTTCCGGGCTTTGGGCGGCTCCAGGCAGGCGCTGCATAAACACCGTGCCGTGGTGGGCGATGTTGGCCTGATCAATATCCGAACTCGGCGGCCACGGCATTTCCGCACCACCGGGCAGCGTCAGGGTTTGCTGAGCCGAGAGATACTGATCACCACCAACGCCCGGTGGTGGCGTGACAAACTCACGACGCACGACGCCGTGCCATGGGCAACCCCACAGCGGAGCATTTGTTTCTGTGCTCATGGTGTTGGCGCCGATGTGCCCGCAAGATAGATTTCAACCGGCGCGCCGTCCGCATCCTCAAGCAGCAGCCGGCTCAGCAGCGGATAAACAAACAGGCCGTCAGTGCTGGGTATGCCGTTCGTGTGGTACAGCCGGCTGCCGTAGTTCACCTCTTCCAGGGGGCTGGCGATGCCGCCGCCACTGCCGGGGTTGCTGCCGGGTTGGTAGTTGTACTGAGCATATCCGCGTGCAGACGGGATGCCGCCGCGCGGTTCTTCGCGGCGGAGTGTTGGGGGCGTCGGCGGGCGGTCGATGATCTCCGACAGATTGCGGGCCAGCCCCTCGGCAAGCCGCTGGGCTCTGGCGTTCAGCCGGCCACGAATGCCGCCGGCTCGCTCGTTCAGATTGCCGCGCAGCTGGTTTGCGCGTTCGGTTGGCGTTGTCATTTACAGCTCCAGGGTGTCTGCTGGCGGCGCGATGGAATAGGTGACCACAACGGCGGCCTCAATCTCGTTACGCCACTGCTCCAAAATCTCCGGGGTATCAATCGCAAAGCGCCGGGGATAGCGGTCTGCTGGGTCGCCATTGCCGATCGAGTAGTTGCCGGCGAAACCGGGCAGCTCTTCATCATACGGCGGGCTGTCGGCGCGCAATCCGATCTGGGTCGGCAGAGAGCCGGGCATAACTGGCCCCGGCTGATCCTCAAACTCTGGCGGATCTGGCAATACCGGTATGTCACCGACGGCGGTCGCTGCGCCCAGGCTTGGCGCGATGCCAATGGTGAGCAGTGCGGTACCTGTTTGGGTGTCCATTTCCTCGGTCAGCATGACGACCATGCCGGTGACATCAGCCCCCTGATCACGCAGGCGCAGGCGGCGACCAAAATCAATTGCCAGCGCATGAGCCAGCGGCACCTGCCACGTCACAACATTGGCCCGCTGCGCCGCGCAGAGCGTGGCCACGCCGGCCGATACGGCGCAATCAAAAGCGGCCGCCAGGCGTTCTGGGTCGCGGCGCTGGAGCTGATCAATAGGTGCATCCGTAACCGCGGCCACAACATCGCCGGTGCTTTCGTCCCAAAGCCGGTCGTTTTCGGTGTCGGTGTCGAGCACCACCCGCCCCCGCTCGATCACATCGCCAACGGCGGCCACGGAGTCAGTCACCTCAAGGCGGACGGTGTACTTCTCAACAGCCCGCTGGCTCCATCGTATCGACGCCGAGAAGTCGGCACCGAGCAACAGGTCGGTATTCTTGTTGTACCAGGGCTGCGGCAGATTGGGCAGATCGCCGTAGAGCCGGTACCAGGTGGACGAAGACAGATACCAGTCAGCGGAGTTGACCGCCTCGGTGATCATGTCTACGTCTGGCAGTTCGGTCGAATCTGCCCGCCACGCATTAAACCCGGCCAGCGACATATTCCCGCCCGTGCCAGGGTGGCGCCAAGTGTAGTTCTGCCGACGCTGGCGGTAGCGCGTGTAGCGGTAATCCAGCTCCAGCTCATAGACGTTCACTGCATCGCTGAGCGTTGCAAGCCCAACGTCAACCGACTCATGCACTGTGGACCCCGGCGCAAACTCATAATGCACAGCGCCAATGTGCCAAGGGGTGATTCTCGGGACGCCGTAACGGTCTGCGTTGAGGCTGGCGGTGCGGGTGCTGAGCCGCTCTTGGGCGTAGTCCCAGCGTGAGCGGCCTGCGACATCCTCGAACACGTCCGGCGACCACAGCCCGCCCACCAGGGCATCGATAGCTGCAATGCTCATGGCCTCGACATTCTCGGCAAGACGAGTGTTTGCCTCACAGCTCAGGACCCGAGAGACCACATCAAACTCGGGCTGTACCAGCTGGCCGGTGAAGCGGCGACTCACCACCTCTGGCTCGCCGTGCAGGATGATATCGATAACGACAGAGCGCCCGCTGTAGCTGCCGATGGATACCGGCACAGTGCCGAGCCACAGCTGGAAAGACGCAACGGCGTCACCCGACTCTGACCGGTCGACCACAATGGCGCCCAGCAGCTGATCAGTCACATCATCGCCATCCAGCAGCAGGCGCGGCGACCAACTGAAGCTGCTGCCCGGCTCGATGATCTGCGTGACGATGCCAGAGCTGCCCAGCCCGTTCAGCGGCACCGCGTTAAGCGGATATGCGTTGAGCATGGTCAGACCTCGCGCATGACAAGCTGCCAGCTGAATTGCCGGTCGCCGATATCCTCAGCAGGCGGATCAACCAGCACGGTGAAACGGGGGAACCACACCAGGCGGTACACCACCGCACCAGCCACCGGCGTAATGGTTGCGTCCAGATCGCTCATGGTGACCTCTGCCCTGACCCACTGCTCACCCACAAGCGCCTCGGCAGTGACCGGCTCATCAGGCCGCACAGCTGCTGTCAGCGTGGCCGTGGTGCTTACGGTTGCCAGCGTGAGCGGCTTGGGACTCCAGAAGTCCAGCTCCCCGCGCAGGTTAACGCCATCCAACCCACTGCTGACCCAGCCTGTGCCGGTGACGGTGATCACCCGCTTGCTGAAGTGCGTCATGCGTACCGGCCGGCCACCAGACAGGATCACGTCCGTAGAGCCACCAGCATCGCCATAGCTCACCAGCGGCTCGCCGCTGAAGATCGAGACCGGCACGCCGCCCAAAATCATCTGTGTCATGGTTTACCTGCGTTTGAGTCGGGCGGTACGCGCAAAGCGCGCCAAGTCTTCGATGGTGCTGGAGTCACCCTGCAGACCGAATGTGCGGTCGCCAAGGGTGAGGTAGAGGGGTGTGCCGCCAGCGGTGGCCGGCGCAGCACCGACCATGCCGCCGTCCGCGTAGCGCGGCAGGTTCATTCCGTTGATGCTGTCGAGAAACGACTGGCCGTACTTGCGCACAGCTGCGGCGCGGATGACATACTCGCCATTCGAGCCCCACATCAGCACGCTATCGCTTGTTCCGGTGCCTGGCCCACGGATGCGGCCGCCGCTCGCATACCCAGGCAGAGCGTCACCACTGGCAACCGCTGGGGCAAGAACTGTCGGCTGGATTGTCAGCTCTTTGCCAAGCCGGTCTGCAAGCGCCTGCATCTGCGCAATCAGCTCCTGCTTGGCAGACTCAGGCATGGCGATCTCAAGATCGAACTTGGTCAGCTCCGTGATCTGGTTGTTGAGTGATTCTACCTGCGCCTTGATATCCGCCAGCTTCTGCTCGGCGCGCGACTGCTCAATGTCGTTCGCGGCCAGCTCGATCTGCTGCAGCTCTTTCGCAAACCCTTCAAAGCCGTAGGTGTTCTCGCCAGCCTGCGCCAGATCTTCCAGCATTTTGAGTGCGGCCTGAGCGGCCTTCTGGGCACCTTCAACGTCACCGGCCTGCAGTGCCTGCCGTGCCGCGATCTTCAAATCTTGCGCGTTGCCGTAGGACGCGCCGGGCTTACCATTAAAGCCGCTGATGGCATCCGCATAGCGCTGCTCAATGGCAATGCGCTTCTCGCGGATATCCTCGATATCCTTCTGGGCCGACTTCTCTTGGCTGACCAGTTCCCGCAATGCGGTCTTGGCGTCTGCAGTCAGTTGCTTGTATGACTCGGCCAGCGCTTCATTGGAGCGGCCAACGTCGTTTGCGGTGTCCCGACTCAGAGCCTTCAGTTCCTGCGCTGTCCGGTTCGCGCCCTCGCCTTCGCGCTGGTAACTGCCATCCCATAGCTTGCGAACCTGCTCCATCGCCTCGCCCGCGCTTTTGACGTTATCCTCGACGACCGTCCGCATGATCGTTGCCGCTTGAGAAAACTCACCACGGCCAACAGCGGAGGCCGCCGCAGCGGTTGCACCGATCAGCCGCCCCAACGTGGCAAAGCCATTACCGGCAATGATCACTGCAGTCGCCACCGTCTTCAGGCCGAACGACAGGATGTCAGACGCGGTGGAAGCCGTGCTGGTGTTCTTCGAGTAATCGAGCAACAACCCCGTCATCTCGTTCATGGCTGGCAGCATTTCTGCCGTCAGGCGCTTGCCGACCGACTCGCCGACCAGCCCAAGTGTGTCCATGTTTTGCGCGAACTCTTTGGCATCGGCTGCGGTCTGGCCGCCGACGATAAAGCCGAACTCCTCGGCGCGCTTGGCCAACCGTTGAAACTCCTCGCCGTTGTTACGCAGCAGCGGCAGCAGCAGTGTCGCATCGTTGGCGATGGCCTCCATGTAGAAGGTCATTTCAGACTGCGAGAGATTCGCCTTCTCCAGGCTGCTCACATAGAGCTGCAGCGCATCAGGGCCAGATAGCTCACGGAACTGCTCAGCAGTGACGCCAGCCAGAGGCGCGATCTGCTCGAAAAAGTCCTTCATCGGCCCGCCGCCGGACTGCAGGAAGTCGCCCACCTTGTCCTGCACGTCTTTGAAGACGTCGCCGATCTTGTCCGACTCCATGCCCAGCGCGCGCGCCGCAAACTGCCAGCGCTGGAATACCTCGACGGTGGTGCCCGACACCTGCGCCATGCGCTCCATCTGCACCACCGCCTCCGCCGAGCGGCGGGCCAGTTCGGCCGCACCAGCGCCGACGGTAAACGCCGCGGTCAAAAACGCTCCAGCTGCTTTCGCGTTTTTGCTCAGCCGGGTGAGCTGGGAGTCTGCCTCCCGAAACGCACGGCCGGCCTTGTTCTCGCCCTCGATGACCAGCTGTGTTTTAACCTTGCTCATCGACGGACCTCATAAACTTCTGCCAGTTGTTCTGATCTTGCTGCGCGGCGCGGCTGGCGATTGCCATGTCGCGCAGGCGCGCCCTGTCCTGCAAAGCTGATTCCTCGGCAAACAGCTGGATCTGCGCCAGGGTATAGCCCTGCACATCCTCCCAGCGGTGCCCGGCGCTGATCAGTCGCTGGACTGCTGCGCCCCAGCCAGCACGTTTGCTGCGCTTACCAGGGCTTGCTCGAAAAAATCCTTGTTGACCCGGATCACCTCATACATGAGCTGCACCGCTGCAGCGGCCGGGAGGCGACGAATACGCCAGCGGCTCAAGGTGGTGGTGGATCGCAGCACATCCAGCAGCACGCCACTGTCACGCGCCTGCGCATACAGCTGCACTGTGGTTTCGGCCGCAGCGATGGCAATGGCCTTGGCGGCCGCTTGGCCGAAGCGCTCGAAGTCGCGGAAGCGCACAGGGGTAACAACGACCTTGCGACCAGCGACCAGCACAGTGACTGGCTTGGGAAATAGAATCTCGTGTTGCGACATGCCAATCTCCAGGCAATAAAAAACCCGCCGGAGCGGGTCGTTTTCAATGAAGTGATTTGGTATTTACTTGCAGTCAAATACCCTCACGGACACACCATTCATACGTTTCTCTTCGAAACGTATCTACCTGCTGTGACCTTTCGGAAGCAGTTTCGTGCCGATCGCGCCTATAAGCGGAAGTCACGATATGGCTCAGCACCGTATCGCTGTATTCACCATGCCCAGAAACTGCCGTCTTGGCGTCAGCCATAGGCAAACCGTTCTGTCGAGCAAGCATAACGGCACTGCCAAGCTCGGCCATTGTTGAACATCTACCAGAAGAAGACGCCTGCTCTGATGCGGCAGATGCGCTACCCCTGAGAGCTAGCTGCAATTCCGTTTGCTCGTACCTGTCTGTGTACATGTTGTAACTAGTGACCACTCTCTTCACGAACGAAAAGAGGGCCCAAACGATAAACACAGCAAGCACCAATGCTGGCAGCGCGGCCAGAATGATTTTGGTCATCAGCCAAATCAGGCTGAGGAACGGGATCTGAACACCGGCGACCACAACACGATCAGGGGCAGAGGCGCCCAGCTTGGCCTGCCACTTGAGCGCCTCCCTTTGCGCCCGACTTCCAGCGATACCAGCCTTGGCGCCAGCAATGCCGACTGCAACCTTACTGCTTGCCGATGGTTCTGCAGCTGCTTCCTGTTGTGCCCGCACTTTCGCGTAGACAACGCCACACTTAGTGCATATGTCGGGACTGGCAGTGTGCTCCGCCATCGTCGGTTCGTACTTACACTTTGGACACTCCATGACATTCCTCCCTGATAGACATGGAGGAATGTACCCCAGACCAGCACCAAAACCCAGCCTGTGCTGGGTTTGGTGGGTTGGTTGAGGCTTAAGCTGGCAACGGGTTTCGGTTCACCACGTAATTCTGCGGCTCCTCAATGGTGCTTCCGAGGTTGTGCACCAATCCCCGAAACGCCTCGAACTTGTTCCGGTACGTTCGAAATTCCCACCAGGCCGCCTCTACTGCGTATCCGTTGCGGCTCAGCTCTGAAAGTATCATTTCGCAGAACGAAGTGCGTGGGCTGCTCAAATCTTCCAGCGTGACCTGAAGTGTCTCGTGGTTCGCGTTGAATGGCGTCAACATTCCAGGCCGGCGGCAAGTCAGCACTTCAAGCGGGTAGTGGATATTCAGTGGCGGCTTCGGTGCGGCCGGCTCCTCCTTGCCAAGCCACTCGCCCTCAATTGCGTAGGCTGCAATGAAGTTGCGCACCCCATCCATCTGGTCAGACGGAATATCCTGCGCCGACACCACACTGAACGCCTTGTGCACCTGAGACCACACATGCTGCTTGGCCCGCTTGCGTGCCGGTGCCGGCAGATGGCGAACCTTGCCATCCAGAACAGCGGCCAAGCAGTGAAAGCCATCAGTGCCAATGGTCTGGCCGATCAAGGTACACATGGTGTTGCGGCGGTCCTCGTAGCGCCCATGCTTGCGGATGGCCGGCAACACCTCTGCAGTGACCCACTTCTTGAAGCGCTTGGCTTCGGCCTTGCGGCTTTTGAAGATCAGCGCATACAAACCAGACTCATTAACCACCAGCATTTCCTGTGCGCCGGAGGGGGTATTGACAGTGGCAACACCCTTCTCGTCTTCATCCAGACCATCGGAACTTCGATCTGCACGGCCGTTGACTGCCAGCGACACGTTGCCGATAGCTAGTGACACGCACACATCGGCAGCCACAAACCACGGTTGATCGTCGATCAGCATGGTGCGGACTTCACGGGCCTCAAACTTGAAGGGGATGACATTAGATACCGCTGTGCTATTCTTGCTCATGTGAATTGACCTCGAAATTGATTCGCATACAAAGCCCTGACGACTCTCACCTCGTCGGGGCTTTCTTATTTCTGCTCGGCTTTCTCTTTGCGCATAAGCGTGCGCACCGCTTCTACCAGTTGCCCATTCATGGAACGGCTCTGCTCCTTCGCCTTCACCTTCAGCCAATCCGCTACATCAACCGGCAGGCGGGTTGTTGCTCTCACGTACTCAGACATAAATCCTCCTTATCACCAAATTGGTGGCATAACCAAGATAGGCTTTCACCAAATTAGTGTCAAATGAAATATTCCACCAATCTGGTGGTAATCTGCCGGCATGGCTACTCAAGACAACTACACCCGCATCACCCTCCGCATGCCGAAAGACCTCCACGAGAGGCTGGCAAGCCTTGCGGAGGAAACCAGCAAATCCATGAATGCCGAGATAATCGGCAGGCTGGAGGCCAGCGTATTCTCGAGCGAACTGCCTGAGGTCCTTATCCCGGCAGCCAAGGCGCGACAGATTGCAGCCGCAGCCCGGCAGCGCCTTTCGGCGGTAATTGAGAGTCGCACTATCAGTGCGATCAATCGCGCCATTGCCAACGGCAAAACCATGGCGGTTGTTGAGTTCAACGACCTGCAACTCGACGCAATGGGTGACGCCGAGGTGAACGAGGTATACGGCAATCTCTTCGACAAACTTGATGCAGCCGGTTACTACGCCGAGTCAGATGGAGAAGAGACGCTGGTTGTGTTCTTGTCCCGCCCTCCGGCAGCGCAAGAGCGCGATCAATAGAAGCCTTTTTGCTATGCTTCACGCATGTTCTTCCTCTTGCCTTCCTCAAGGGGTGGAAACAAAAACCCCCGGCACGCTGCGAACGTCCGGGGGTTTTGCTTTTCTGCGATTTGATTACGCGATGGTGTCCATCTCGACCTTGAAGAACTGCGACAGACCCTCGGTGGTGATGGACGTATCCAGCAGCACCTCACCGGTGATTTCCATCGCGGCGAACTCGTCGCCGATCAGGTTCAGACCTTGGGCCGCGCCCACCTTCAGGCGATGCACAGTGACGGTCACGGTCTTGCCGGTGGCCGCTTCGTTGACGCCGGTGAATACCATCTGGAACTCTTTGGCACCGGTTGTCAGCGCCTCGATGGTGGCGACCTCGGAAACCACGGTTGAGGTGCCGAACAGCACCATGGCCAGGTTCTCGGGCGACAGGTCGTTCAGGGTCATGGTGACCTCGACCGATTCGATGCGCGTAACCGATGAATAGTTGCCGCCACCGGCAGTGCGGTAGTTCGGCAGGTTGATCTTGCTCTCGTTGATGTTGAAGGCGAGCGATGCGACGTTGCCGATGTCGCGAGCGGCGCCGGCGCCTTCCTTAAGGGTCACGATGCCCTTGCCCATGTATGCGTAATTTGCCATTGCGGGTTTCCTCTGGTCGAAAAAAAACCCGCCTGGGCGGGTTATATGCGGTTGCTAGTGCTCAGTAGCGCTCGACGTACTGAATGCTGATTGAGGCCGTTACACTGCGGTGCTGACTGCCGGATGCGCCCATATCAAAGACAGCCGACTCATCACCAACCCATCCTTGCTTTAACGGCCTCTCCTGCTGATGGCCTCCGTAGCCCAGCGCTTTGAGAATGTCGTAATGGCAATTCTGGAGGTCGGCCAGCGTAGCTGAACGGCTGAAGACTGCCTCAACCTGGTAGTTGGCGACGCGGTGCACCACGTTGCCGGAGTGCTTTACCGACTCGTCTTCCTCAATCCTGATGATCAAGTAAGGGGTTGCGGCCTTGTCGGGAACATTCTTGGCGACCCCATACACTCCGTTCAGCCGGGTCGCGTAGCCATCATCCGGGCTGATTTCGGCCAGGCATTGCTCAAACTGCGCTGTAAGCTCTGCTGCTTTGCTCATCGAATGCCCTTTGCTATTTCTGCCCGCAGGCGGCGTTCAAACTCGCGCTGCAGGAATGCCCCTGTACGCCGACGCAATTGAGCGTTCGACAGTTGCTTGAACCAATAGGCGATACTCGGCCCGATGGCTTCCTGCAAGCGCCGTGCGTAAACGTACTTGCCGCGCTTGCTTCGGTTGTAAAGCGGCTTCTTGCCGGCGCTTGACGGGTTCACAAACCCTGCCGCCAGCTTCTTGCCGTTGGGGCCGGTGACATAAACACGCGCCCTGGTGGCACTGATCGCCTCATAGCTCCATCCACGATAAGCCCCAACCCTGACACCAGAGGATGACGGGATGATCCGCGCTTCCATCCGGCGCGACCGGGCTCGCTTGATCTTGAGCTTTGCATTCAAAAATGCGCGCGTCCGGAATGCTCTGAGAAGCGGGGTTACGTACTCCTCGCGCCGTGTCGAGGTTGCCGTGGTGTTCAACGCGCCGCGCAGCACCGGGTCTACCTTGCGGTTCACTGTGGCCAGCTGAGCACGAGCAAAGGAGGTGCCCTGCAGCTTCACGCCGACTTTCACGACTCGCGCTCCAGCCAAAGGCCTCGCACTACGCCGTCATCAGTATCTCTGGCGTATCCAGTGACGATGTAAAGGTGCCCGTTGATCTGCAGCCGGTCGCCTTCTTCCGGCCTGCCTACCTCGATCACTGCGACCTCTGCCCGGGTGCGATAATCAGTCACAACACCTTCCTCATCCAGCCAAGGCGCTTGATGGACTAGGTGCACACGGCAAGGCACAGCACCGCCGCTCAGCGGCAACAATTGCGCAGGCTGGCCAATCAGCTCATCTGCACTGATGCGCAGCTCTGCTTTGTTGCCCAGCGGGTCGCGCACACTGGTGATGTGCAGAAGTCGTGAGCCGAGTCGCAGGTAGCGGCCACCAGTCAGCTTGCTGGTGTAGCGCGCGCGCACGTCGACCTTTGCCGGGTTGCGCAGCCCTGACGGCATGGCAACATCTGCGGCTTCCTTGGCGATCACGCCGACCCATGCACCACCAACAACAGTCGGCACCAGGTTAGGGTTGAGCTCGACGATTTCGGCGCGGTGGCGCAGTTCACCAGCCCTCATACATTCACCCAGCGGTGCGGCTGCCAGAGCGCTTTGGTGGCCAGCGGCAGCTCGGAAACCGTAGCGCCGATTAGCGATGACTCGCGATTGTTGAACCAGTGCCCGATCAGCAGCAGCGCGCCCTGCTCAATGCCCTTGGTGATGACCATGGCATTCTCTGCAGCGCCGTCCAGCTCTGCATCGGTGGCTACCAGCGTGCGATTTGTCCACGCTTCAAACGCGTTGATGGCGGCGTCTGTGTAGCTCTGGATCAGATCGTCCTGATCAGTCTCGTCGAGTTCGACGCGCAGGTGCTTTTTTACCAGCTCCAGATCGATCATCGGTGTCTACCCCGCCAACCAGGCTGGCTACTTTCAAGTGCTCCACCGCAACAACGGCGCAGCGTTCGGAAACTTCCTGCTCTCCCTGCTCGATAGCGACGACGCGGTTGCCGTCAACTGCGAACGGGAAAGGCTTGGTAACGAGAATCTTCGGCATTGCTACCTCCAGAAGGGGCGCCCGAAGGCGCCCCGCCTGATTACGGAGCGGCCATGGTCAGCACTTTCACCGCCTGGCTGTCGACGAGCATGCCGCCGACGCGCTTGGTGGTGTAGAAGCCGACGTTGGGCTTGTTGGTGAAGGGGTCGCGCAGCACGCGGGTGCCGATGCGGTCCACGATGGTGTAGGCACGCTTGAAGTCGCCGAAGATGATGCCATTGGCATCGGCAGCGGCGGCCGGCATGTCCTCGTTCTCGGTGATGCCGTAGCCCAGCAGCAGCGACGGCGCGCCCTGCTCCAGGCCCGGACGCCACAGGTAGTTACCCTCGGAGTCCTTCATGGTGCGCACGGTGAAGAGCGTGGTGGTCGGCATCATCCAGGTGGCGCCGGCGCGGTAGCCCTTCTTCAGTGCGTAGATCAGCGAGATCAGCTGATCCGAGGTGAAGGTGCCCGCAGTGCCGGTTTCGATCTTCTGGATCTCACCGAACGTCCGAGTGGCATCACCGGCAGTGCTCAGGGTGTAAGCCAGCAGGCCTTTCGGCTTGTTGCTACCGTCACCCAACAGGAACGCGGCGCCTTCCTTCTCGGCGAACTCGCGAGCCACCTCGGCGGTCAGCCAGGCCTCAGCGTCGAAGAACAGATCATCGAGGCTGGTTTGGGTGGCCTGCGGGTTCGCGTAGATTTCACCCATGACCGCGGCGATCTGCGCCAGAGTCGGCGTGCCAGTAGCCGGGCGTGCATCAGTCTCACCAACCCAACCAGAACCAGCGCCACCCAGATTCACAAGGCGCTTGTAGTCCGGAGTGGAGACGGTGATCTGATTACAGACCGAACGCATGGGCGACTCGTCGCGCAGCAGCTCGAGGATGGAGCGGTCCAGCTCCTCTGGCACGGCGTAGCCGCCGTCGGCGTCAACGGTGGTTTGCAGCGCCTTGGCCTGCAGCTCGCCCAGGCCGTCGTCTTTGCCCTTGCGCACAAACTGCATGAATGCGGTCTTGTGCTCGGAGACGGCCTTATCATCGGTAGCGCCGGGGCGCTTGATGGCGGCAATCTCTTTTTCCAGGTCGGACTTGAGGCCGTCCAGTTCGCTCAGCTTTTCGTTGAGGGATTCAACGGTGCCAGCCAGCTTGGTCTTCTCGGCTTCAATGGCTTCGATGCGCTTGTCGTTGTTCGACTTGAACTCGTCGAATTTGGCGCCGAGCGCATCGGCAACCTGTTTTACATCTTGGATATCTGCGGGCATGGTAGCCTCCTACAGGTGGTTCATCAGGGTTTTCAGGTAATCCAGGGCGTCACCTTCCGCATCGCGCTGGTTGATGGCGCCGTAGCCCTTGGCCATGAAGGCCTTGGACTGGGAGACAGAAAACCCAACCTCTCGAAGGGCTCGCTCCACTTTGCTGGGCGGCGGGACTTCGCCCCGCTCCAGCAGTGACTTCACTTCCGAAATGCGCGCTTCATCGTTTGCAGGGAAGGTCACGAGCGACACCTCCCACAAGTCGATCTCCTTGAGCAGAAACGCGCCTTTATCCTTGTCGTATTCCCAATCCTTGAGCATGTAGCCGATGGACAGGCCGGACAGGCTGCCGGCCTTCATGTGCGCATGAGCGCGCTTGGCGAGGTGGTCGTCATCGATCAGCAGGCGGCCGGAAATCTTGAGGCCGATATCGTCCTCGGCCATTTCGGTGTAGATGCCGATCGGCTCGTCGATCTTGTGTTGCCAGAGCATGGCCGGGAGTTGCTTCTTTTCGCGCCAGTTGGCCAGCGACTTCTGGAAGGCGCCCGGCACCACGATGTCGGAATAGGAGTCTTTGACGCCGAACACGGAGCCGTAGCCTTCAAACTCCCCGCTCTCGCTAACACTCTTTACGGTCAGCGGAATATCGAGACGCTGTTTAGTCGGCATCGTTTGCCTCCGGCTTGGTAGTCATATTCATTGGGGTCAGGTAGATATCGCCGCCTTCTCGCGGGTTCAGGTCTTCGTTTTCGCGGCAGTCGTTCGGGCTGAGGATGCCCCACTGAATGCCCTTGCCGTAGGATTCGTACCGCCCCTTGAGGTCGCCACGCAGCAGCGCTCCAGCATTGAACTTGGCGTAGTGCTTGCCTTGGTCGGCCTGCTTGAGCAAGCCGACTTTGATGCGGTGCTCGATGCGGGTGAGATACGGCACCAGCGAGTAGTTCACAAACGCCAAGCCAAGGTTCTCAACGTTGTTGAATGTGGCCTTTTCGAGGTTGGCGACCAAGTGCGGCGGCACCCGGAAGATGGCGCAGATCTCGTCACGCTGATACTTGCGCGTTTCGAGGAACTGGCTGTCCTCTGCATTGAGGCTGATCGGCTTCCAGTCGAGGCCCATCTCAAGAATCATTGGCTTGTAGGTGTTGGCTACACCTGCGTGCTCTTCGTGAAACTGCTTCTTGAGCCGGCCAAAGGCTTCGTCGGTCAGCGTCTGCTCTGTTTTCAGTACGCCGGTAGTCACGGCCCCGTTGGTAAACAGACGGCTGCCGTGCTCTTCGGTTGACAGGCCCAGCGCAATCGCTTGTCGGGCATAGGCAATCGGGTTAAGTCCGTTGAGGCCGTCCAGCGTGAACAGGCGAACGTGCCAGATCTCATCTTGTGTGAGCGTCTTGGTCTCGCCGCTCTTGAACGTCACTTCGTAGCTGACTGTCCAATCGTCGTTCAGCTTTGGCTTAACAGACCCAGGGTTGATTGGCAGCAGCTCCTGCACCTGCCCGAGCGCCATGACCTTGTAGGCGTAGAAGTTGCCGCGCAAGCACAGGCAGGCAACCAGCAGCTCCCAGAACTCTTGGGCTGTCATGTAGCCGTTTGGCGCGACACTGATGAGCTGATGCGTCTTGTGGGTGGTGGCAACCTTCCGCTCTCTGCCTGCCTCCTGGTACAGCTTGCAGGGCAACATGCCAACTGACTCCGCCAACACTCGGACGCAGCCGAACACGGTACTCATCTGCATGGCGCGCGATGTGGTCACGGTTTGGCCCGTTACCGTCTGGTAGTCCTGCAGCGCCGCGGCGATCTTCTCCGGCGTGTCGAGGATCTGCGTCTCTTTTCTGAACAGGCTGGAGAACATCAGGCCTTCCTCAGTGCGGCGGCGATGGATACGGCAACGAGGAACACGCCCAGCCCCAGCATGGCCCATGCCTGCCCGAAGAGCTGCCACCCGCCGCAGGTCGCACTGGCGATGCCAGCAAGCCCGATGGCGTCAGGCAGCGCTTGCCGAATACGCTGAGTCATAGCGTGCGAACCCCGTGTTCCATGATGTGTTTAGACAGGTCTGGCCCCGCCTCCTCCGGAGAGATGGCGCGGCACATAGCCGTGATGAGCGCCACGATCCCGTCGATCTTGTTCTCGGGGCGCTCTTTGTTCGGGTAGATGTTGTCCTTCGCGTCCAGCTTGGCGACGACGTTGCTGGCCATCCAAGTGAGGATCGGGCAGTCGCCGTGGGCCAGCTTCTTCTGCAGCACCAGCGCTTCCACTTCCTTCATGGGCTCGCTGAGGTTCTGGACGGTCTGGCGAACCTCGACCATCAGAAGCCCTTCGGCCTGCATTTCCTGCCCGAGCTGGGTGGCCTGCCACGGGTCATAGGCGACCTCGAGCACGTCGAAGCGGCCGGCGAACTCGCGCAGATCTTCCTTGATGACCTCGTACTCGATGACCTCGCCGTCGGTCAGTGTCAGCAGCCCGAGCGCATCGAACTCGCGATAGCGCGCGGTGTTGCTGTCAAGCTCCTCAACCACCCGCGCCTCTGGCAGGTAGTACCGACCGTGCACGTGCCAGACCGGGTCGCCTTCGACGGGCGGGAACACGAGCAGCAAGCCGGCAATGTCGATCTTGCTGGCAAGGTCCAGGCCGATGATGCAAGGCCGCCCTTCCAGTTCTGCAAGCGACTTGCGCGGCGGGGCTTCCTTCCAGCGCAGCATGTTGAGCCAGGCGTTCTTGGCGCCGACCCATTCATTCAGGTGCTTGGTGCGAAACGTGGCCTGCTTGGCCGCTGACTGCATGGCGTCACGCTGGCGGGCCTGCAGGAAGTCCGCACTGATCGAGACCCCGTAGTTCGGGTTGGCCTTGATCAGCGCCTTCTCGTCAGTCCAGTCGTCGTCCTTGTCGATGGTGTAGAGCATCGCCCAGAGGTCGGGCCGGTCGATCGCGCCTTCCAGCATGCGCTCGGCATCGCGCACCAACTGGTGACACGGGCCGCCAATGCTTGAGCCAGCGGTGGTGATAACCAGCATCACCGGTTGCTCGCGGGAGCCCATGCCCGTTTCCATGGTGTCGAACAACGTGCTGTCCTGGTGCTCGTGGTACTCATCCACGATGGCGCAGGACGGCGAACTGCCGTCTCCGGGCTTGCCAATCACAGGCTCAAATCGGGAGCCGTCCTCAGTCCTGCACATGTTCGACGCATTCACGTCGACGCCGTAAAAATCCTTGAGGTCTGGCGTGCGCTCGACCATCAGCTTGGCAGGGCGAAATACTTCCCAGGCCTGCTTCTCGGTGGTGGCGCCGCTGTAAACCTCGGCACCGAACTCGCCGTCAGCGGTGAACATGTAGATCCCGATGCCACCGCCGATGATCGACTTGCCGTTCTTCCGCGGCACGAAGATCACAATGGTTCGGTAGCGCCTGGTGCCGTCCTTCTTGCGGATCCACCCAAACGGGATACAGATCGAGAACAGCTGCCACGGCTCCAGCTTGATGTTCTCGCGCTTACTGGCCCAGCGCCCCTTGGTGTGCGGCAGCAGCTGCAGGAACTTGGCTACTCGCTCAGCCTTTACCGGGTCGAAGGTGTACGGAAAGTCCTTGGCCTTCGACGCCTTCAGGTCATCGAGGTGACGTTTGCACGCCAGCTTGATCCACTTGCAGGCCGGCACCTTCCCCGCAACGACGGCACGCGCGTATGCCTCGGCAGCCTTCACGCCGGGCGGCTTTGCTTTTGCTGCCATCAGAGAGACTCAAACGGGTTGCCTTTCGGCTTTTCCTTCTTGCCGCCGACCTTGGCCCGGTCGGCCGGCGTCATGCCGAACTTGCCGAGCAGCGCCTCAAGCCTGACCAGCTTGGTCGCCGGAAACTCTGTCGGGTCTTCGCGAAACTGGGCGAGCAGGTTTGCCGCCACCTCCAGCGCAATCCGGTCGGAGTCACTCAGCACATCACGCGGCGCGAACTTACTGATCTCGTTCCAAGCATGCAGGACGCCACCACCAAGATGCGCGGGCGCTTTGGTCAGAGGCCCAACGGTTTCAGCGTCCTGGCGACGGCGTTGCGGGTCCTTTCGGAACGCGCCTGATGCCTCAAGGACGTTGGTTGGTTTGCGTGGTCTGGCCATAATTTCCGGAATGCGAATTTTGCGGAAACATAAAAACGGTTCCCCCCGTCGTTCGGGAACGTCAGAGCCTGAACTTTTGACCCTCCCCCTCCCCCTCGACGGCGCCGGCCAGAGCACTCTTCATGCTTTAGCTTAAATCTCTAATCTGGCACCGCTTTGGTGCGTCATCACGCGCCGGTCAGCCCGACCTTGGCACCGATCCTGTTGTGGCATGGCCGACACAGGGCGCGCACGTTATCCCACGACAGCCCAAGCTCTGGGTGCGTCTTGTATGGCTTGATGTGGTCAACGATGACTGCGGCTGTAACCCTGCCTGCCGCCTCACACTCGCAGCACAGCGGGTGCCGCTTGAGGTAGACAGCCCTGAACTTGCGCCAGCGCTCGGTCTTGTAGAAGCCGTCAGAGTCATCGCGGCGCGTGTTGTACTGCTTATGCGCCCGCTTCAGTTGCTGTGAACGGCGCTCTGCTGCCATGGGCGCGTGCAACTGGCAGTGACTGCCACCGGACACCAGCGCCCTGCAGCCTGGCCAAGCGCATGGCTTGCTGGGCCTGACACCCATTACCGCCCCAGCGCCTCACGAATCTCTTTGATCATATCCAGCAGGGTCATCTGCTGACGCTTGTCGGCATAGGCAAACCATGCACGCACGAACACCCATGCAGGCAAACCGCACACGAAACACAGGCCAATCAGGGCAACCATTCCTTCGAACTGGTCAGCCCATGCGTGCAGGTCAAGCCACTGCACCAGACCAGCACCACCACACACCGAAGCGAACACAGTGCAGATCAGGGCCACCACCCATTCCCGCGTGCTCTTTGGCTGCGTCATGGCCATGACAACAATGGCCGCGAAGGTAGCGCCGAACAGGAAGCCAGCGATCTTGGTCAGACCGAAGCCAGCCAGCGCTGTTGATGCCGGCTCGCTCATGGATTGATTCCTCATGTTGGTAGGTTCCCGGGCTTGGCCCATTGGCGAGCCGTCCGTGGTCATGCAGGAGTGACGTTTGATCCCAGCCACGCGCACTGTCACAGCCCGTCGGGGAACGAAGGCGTGGTGCGGTGGCTGGAAAGCTGGAATAAAAAGGCCTGATGGGGGTCAGGCAAATGCCAGGGTTGGCGCTGATATTCGGACATAAAAAAACCCGCCTCATTGGACGGGTTCTTCGGAGCGGTAAAACCGCAGATTGGTTAATCGTGCGGCAAGATGGCGAGACTGTCAAGCAGCTTTATCAGTCAGCAACCCGCTTTCTCTCAGCGCAACCTCAGTAGCACTGAATGCGCTGTCAACACTCTTGCCCAGCCAGCGATTAATCATCTGTCGCCAATGGCGCAATGTCCGCTCTGGCGTGCCGTCCGCATCCCAGCTATGCAGTACATAGAACGCCTCGGGTAGCCGATTTGGCACCGCCCAAGCTGTCACCGCCTTGGTCACGAACAGCCTGTGCGCTGGCGACTCAACTCGGGGTATCAGCCACCGCACCGCCTCGGCCACCTCAAGGTCATTGATCGAGTACTTGGCCACCAGCACATTCCATTGCAGCTCGCTCAGCTCCCTGTGCAGCATTCCCCGCGTCATGGCGTCCTGGGTAAGCCGTTCCTCAGCACTCAGCCCTGACCCTTCACCCCGCGTTTCAGGAAAGCCCGACTGATACCGCATCTGCCAACCCGCCTTTGCCGTGCCATCGTTGGTCTCGATCGACATCACCCGCGCAATGCAATGGCCTGCGTCTCTGTAGATCATGGATCAATCCCCCGTGTAGTGGCCGAGCACGCCATCGCGCCGGCTGGGCTGATAATCACGCTCTGCACCCTGGGCACCGCCGCGGGACTGCACCAGCGCCTGCAGGATGTTGGCCCGAGCAATCTGCCGGGTCAGTTGCCGCCCGAGCTGCTGGGCCAGATCCTGTCCCGCCACCGGCAGCCAGCCGATGCCATCGCAGGCAATGCAGTCCAACTGATGGAAAATGCCCATCGTTGTGCCTTTGCCGTTGCATGCCTTGCACGCTTCCGGCTCCACCATGTCACGCCGACTTGTCACGCTTGCTCCTTACGATGGATAGCCACGCACTTGTCCAACTGATCAGGGTCTGGGCTGGTGAACAGCAGCGCACCGCCTGGACCATTGACCACAAACACCCGCTCACCCCGCATTACCTCAACCGTGCGACGGTATCCGTCGCAGGTCTCCCATAGATCAAGCCCTGGCTCGATCCGCTCCCACTCGACGCGATCAGTCAAAGCGCTCAACCTCCCAGCCGGCGGCCTTCTTCTTCACCGCGATGAAAACGAACGGGTACTGTTCAGCGGCCACCTTGATCTTCACCCTGGCGTCATCAGTCCAGAAGCCCTTCACCTCGTGAATCTCCATCAACCCATCCGCGCGCATCACCGCGAAGTCAGGCGAGTAGAAGGTGTTGTCAGCCAACCGCAGCTTGATGCCTTCGAACTTGTACCAAGCCACCTCACCAGCGGCCTGAAGCACTGCCAAGTGACGGTCATACGCGGCCTCAGTCTTGTTCTGCTTGCCTGCCTTGAGGCGTCCAAGCGCCTGCATCTTCGTCACAGCTGAGGCCTGTTTCCGCATATCTTCATCCTCTCCGTGTAGAAACGCAGGATTCGGCGCAATCGCCCGCCTGCTCTGGGGTTGCGCCATTTGGCAGAAATGCAGGAACAGCCACTTTTGCGCCGTGTGCTTCAGCAAATCCCAGCTCATCCAGCCGGTTATGCCACCGCTCCAGCGCCTCCCGCCGACGCTCCATTGCATCGCGGGTCAGGTAGGTTTCAGCGGTTACGCCCAGGGTGTGGTTGATCAGCAGCTCGCCCACCATGTGGTCAACGCCAATGTCAGCCAGGCTGGAGCGCATCAACTTGCGCAGGTCGTGGCTTGTCCACTTCCGCCCGCTCACCTGGCGCATCAGGGCGTGGGCGCTGGTGTCGGCCATCCGCTCCCCACCACGCACCGGGAACAGCCACGCGGCCTTGAGTCGTGGGTCTGGCAACGCCTCCCGGTACCGCTGCAGCAGCGCCAGCACCTGCGGGGTCAGTGGCAACACATGCTCGCGCCGGCTCTTGGTGTTCGATTCAGGGATCACCCATACCCGCTCATCCAGCGACACATGCGACCACCGGGCCTGCAGCGTCTCGGATATCCGGGTGCCATGCGCCAGCATCATCAGCGGCAGCATGCCCTTGGCAGGGTCAGCCCGGAACACCGCCGCCAGGTGCGGCACCAGCTCCTGCATGTCAACACGCGACAGCGCCGCCGGCTTCGGCCTCAGCTTGCCCTTGTAGAAATCGCGGAACGTGACCCCGGCCAGCGGGTTTGAAGCGATCCGCCCCTGCCCCTCGGCCATGCGGAACGCTTGCCCCAGCGCCTGCAGGGCCTTCTGCACCGAGCGTGGCGCCAGCTCCTGATGCATCGGGAACACCAGCTTGTCATCCAGCAGCACCCGGTCAACCTTGCGCAGCGCCACCTTACCCACACGCGGCAGCACGTGCTTTCGCATCAGGCTGCCCATACTGCGGCGGTACTTCTCCGACCGAGCCTTGTCGCCCTCGATGCGCGACAGCCACCACGTCACAACCTCGCCGAGTGTCTTCACTGCTTGCGCCTCTCGATCAGCCGGTTCAACTCAGCCCGCACGGCCGGCGCAAGATCGCCCAGAGCGCTCAGGGCCTGCTGCACCTTCACGCGGTCGTGTCGTATCTCGAACAGCTCAGCCGCCCGGCGCTTCGCCTCAACATCGCGCACCAGGCACGCAGCACGCTCTGCCGCCAGGTCAGCGCGCACATCTGCAGGAAGAGTCGCCAGATTCACGCCCTGGCGGATGGCTGCACGATGAGCCGGCGTCATGGCCGCACACCGCACAGCGATAAACGCAGCCCAGCCAGCGCCGCGCGACCAACGGCAGGGTCAGCAATACGTGGGATCGCCTTTTGCTCGTTCGGCGGTGCCGGTGCCAGCACTTCATCCCGCAGCAGCCGGTTCTGGATATCGCGGTAGGCGCGCTCAAACTTCGCCCGCGAGCGATCGGCCGGCAGGCTCATCAGCGCCGTTCGCGTGCATGCCAGCGTCGCGTGGTACACCGCCGGGTGATCCCAGCACTCGCAGCCAATCGATGCCGGGTGCGAGTTGCGCAGAGCCTGCTGGTAGGCCGCGTCCATGCTCGGCAGGCCCATGCGCTCCGGCTCCGGCGTGCACCACGCGATGAACGTGCCAGGCGGAGGCACAAAGGCGGACGGATCAGCCCTGCAGGCCTCCAGCCCGTAGTGCAGCTGCTCTACCATGGTGATGCCGGCCTCCATGAACGCCTGCACCCACTCCCTCTTGGACTTGCCCAACGCCTTGTCATCCGGCCAGGTATGCCGGTAGGCAGATTTGATAGCGCACAGGCGCTCGAACAACCAGTTCACAACCCGTACGGTCTCAGGGTCCAGCGCCACAGGTGCGGCAGGTCGGCGACCAGTGCCCGACATCAACGCCCCTGCTGCCTTCTCGGTCAAATCATCTATTTTGTCCACGTCACACCCCTTCGCCATCAGCCCAACTCGTATCCTCGTGATTCAGCTCCTGCTTACCGGGCGATGCTCGAGCACGATTCAGCGGGACAACGCGGCTCGCGTTCACGCGATCCCGCTGCACCCAGCGCACAAGGTCAGCCGTCCACTCACGGTGCGTGCGCACCTGCCCTCGTGGCTCGTGGTGCAGCACGAACGGGGAAACAGCGTCGGGAGTGAATGCGTCCAAGGGCAGGCCAGCACGCGCCGCGTAGGCTTTGAGGGCCTTCTGGTCAGGCTGCCACTCCAGCGAGAGCGCAATCGGGGCATCTGGGTTGTCAGCGCCAGCAGGCTCGGAATCGTCCGCGGGAGGTGTGTGTGAGGGTTTTAACTCTTCTCTTTCTCTAGCTCCGCTAGGTGTCCGCTTCTTGTCCGCATCCGATGCGGACTCTTTGCGGACGCCTGCCTTACGCTTTGCCTCTTGGCAGCGCCGTTTTGCAGACGCACCGTTGTGCTCATCGAAGCGCGGCACCATTACTCCGCCATCAACAACCTGCAGCCAATCGATATCCGCCAATGCGGAGCCGAGCCCGGGCACACCGGTCTTGCGGTCGATGGCTTTCAGGGTCAGGCCGGGCAGCGTGCCGTCTTCGGTGTGCTGGTCAGCCATTGCCCACAGCCAGTACAGACCGCCAATGATCATCGCCTCTGGCTGGTCGGTCGCATCACAGAGGGAGGCAATACGCGGGTCATCCCAGAGGTTGCCGCGCATCTTGATCCAATCGCCCGCCATCAGACCGCCCTCCCCAGCTTCTGCGCCAGCACCGTCAAACCCTTCGGCGTGACGCGCACCTGTGACGCAATGCGCTGCACACCATCGTCACCAACACCGATCACGGAGGTTTTGTGCCAAAGCAGGCCGAGAGTCAGTCTGGGCACGTATGCCTGCCATGGCTTACCTTCCCCGCGACGGAAGATCCAGCGGTTTGCGGCCATCCACTCGGTCAAGACCTTCGGCTGCATGCCGATCTGCTTGGCTGCCTCACTGATGCAAAGCGTCCCGGCCGCATCGGCCAGTTGCTGCAGCGCCTTAACCTTCGGCTCCTGTTCGCTCACCACCAGCCGCAGTGAGTTGTTCTGCTCTGCCAGGTCGGCAGCCAGACGCAGGGCTTCGGGCAGGGTCTGGGGGATTGTGTTGGTCTGCTTCTCAAGGTCGTGCAGGCGGCGGATAACTCGCAGGCGCAGCGGCGCGCTGTAACCGGTGATAAGCACCTCGGTCAGCTCGCGCGTCAGCCAGAAGCAAGACGTGTATCCCCTGCCGTCTCGGTCCTCACGGACATGATCCAAACTTGGATCATCCTTCAACGCCTCCAGCATCGTGCGGATATCCCGCAGCACATGCGCATGCTTCTTGCCGGTCAGCTCGGCAATCTCGGCGCTACTCATCGTCAGCGCGGCGCCGGTATTGCTCAACATCACGTCTGTAGCCATAATGATCGTTCCTCGAAGCCCCGGCAGGGTCCCCACCCATCAATGCCGGGGTTTTTTATTGCCTGTATGAAAAACCAGCACTGTCAGTGCGCTTAACGCACCTGTTCGCATGCGGCACCATGTAGTTGTGGTCAGGCCGCAGTCCCTTCCTGCTCGACCGGATACAGGTCCGGGCGAAGTTCGTGGCGAGAAACACCTGTCACTTCCTCGATCTTCAGGACTCGCTTGGATGGAATTCGGCCGGTAGCGCACATCTTCTGTACGGCTTGCGGTGTGCACTTGAGGCGGCGAGCAAGCTCGGACTGACTGCCGGCAGCTTTGGCTGCTTTGGTGGCGGCGTTTTCCTTCATGTAAACCTCGCATGTTTTTACAACCCAAGGTTACAACCATGTCACGCACAGTTACAAGCAATTCTTGCAATGACCAGTACAACCACTGGTTGTACATTGAGGGCATGAAAACTTTCTCGACCCGCCTGATAGCGCTGCGCGAAGCGCTCGGGCTAAATCAATCAGAGCTTGGCCGCCGAATAGGTGTATCCCCTCAAGCCGTCCAAAAGTGGGAAAGCGGGGCCAATGGGCCGCGCGGTCAGCGTCTGGAAAAGCTTGCAAGCGAGCTCAGAACCACCGTTGGCTACCTGGTATCCGGCGAAGGCGACAGCACGCCTAACGTCGAACCAGGCCCAGAACAGAAAGGATTTGTCCCACTGATCTCGTGGGTGCGCGCAGGGAGCTGGTGCGAAGTGGAAGATATTTATGCCGTTGGGGATGCAGAGGACTGGCTGCCTTGCCCGACGAGTCATGGTCCGAGGACCTATGTACTGCGTGTACGCGGCGAGTCCATGAACAACCCGCACGCTAGAAAAACATTTCGAGATGGCGACCTGATCTACTGCGACCCCGATCGCCAGGCAGAAAACGGATCCATGGTCGTCGTCAAGCTCGATGACGAACAGCAGGCCACGTTCAAGCAACTGATCATTGAAGGTGAGCAAAAGTTTCTCAAAGCACTGAACCCGAACTGGCCGGAGCCGATCATCAAGATCAACGGTAACGCAACCATCTGCGGTGTGGTCATTGGGAAGTACGAGGCTTTCTGATGTTCGGCTTCCACTTCTGGCAGGCCCTGTTTGAGGGTAAGCGCTGGGCGAGGCGGCAGCTGCTGGAGGCGGTGGTGGTTCTGGTGGTTTGTGGGGTTGTTTGGTGCGCTGCTACGCGGCTCGGTCAAATTTTACCATGACGCAATGGCGGTAAATTGGAGGAGAGACCTGTGACTCAGCTTGAACTTATACCGCGCCGCGTGGAGGGTGCGCTTATTCATCAGCGCGCAGTGGATGGTTACGTTAATGCAACCGCCATGTGCAACGCATCTGGAAAGGCCTTCGCTGACTACGCCCGTCTTCGCGTTACAGGTGAGTTCATGGAGGAGCTCTCGAGGTCCATGGGAATTCCCATGGACCAATTGGTGTACACCATAAAGACAGGGACCAACGAGAACAGAGGGACTTGGGTCCACCCAGACGTGGCGATTAATTTAGGGCAATGGTGCTCGCCAAGGTTCGCAGTTGCTGTATCTCAATGGGTGCGCGAGTGGCTTAGCGGCGGCGGAAATCAAGCGACCGTTCTTCCTTATCATCTGCGCAGGTATATGGCGAACAGGCAGCAAGTGCCTCGCACTCACTTCTCAATGCTTAACGAGATGACGCTTGCGTTGATTGGCCCTATGGAGGATGCAGGATACACGCTGCCTGATAGATTGCTACCCGACATTTCCGAAGGGCGCATGTTCTGCAAATGGCTTAGGGATGAGAAAGGCATCAACACTGACGAGCTCCCGACCTACCGGCACGAGTTCGAAGATGGTCGAATCGTTTACCCCAAGCTATACCCAAATGAAGTCTTGGCAGACTTTAGGTCTCACTTCCATGAAGTTTGGCTTCCTAGGAAAGCTCTCCAGTATTTTTCTGAGCGAGACCCAAAAGCGATCCCTCACCTTGAGGTAATGATCGCCTTGCCTGGCGCGTAAATACGCCCATTGTTAAAAGCCCGCCCCGAGCGGGCTTTTTTGCGCCATTCTCAAGCCCACTTCGGCGGGTTTTCTTTTGCCTGCCCTTCAATCTACAACCCTGCCTTGAAAAATAATTACAACTTTCGCTTGCACAATTGTAACCTATGGTTGTAACTTTAATCCCAAGCCAGCACCAATGGCCAGGGCCAGACCCGACGTTCTTTCAAAACTCAAGATCTGCGCAAGGTGATCCCCTCAAGGGTACAGAGCGCAATAGAAACTTCACCTTCCACGCCAGCTCTGGAACTGGCCGTGACTCCACACGCAGTCACGCGAAGTCACTCAAGCCAGCCGCGAAGAACCCAGCAGGTGACGCGGCCAGAGATATGAATCCGGCGACGCGAGTGATGGAGAGCAGATTTCCTCGATGGCCTTGGCAACAGGGCCATCCGGAAAATCGAACAGGAGCAGCACATGAAAACCTTGAACCAAGGCAACAACGAAACCCTGTCCCGTGGCGTGGTTCCAGAGCGCGACGGCACCTTCACCGCGCTGACCTTCAGCGCCAGCAAGAACTTCAAAACCCGCGCCGGCGCTGAGCGCTGGCTGGCTCGTCGCTGAAAGGAGAACCAAAATGTGGACATTCCCACTCTTTGAGGCGCTTGCGACATTCGGACAACCGCCCGTTATGACTGGCACCGCCCGCCGCCGCTCGCTTTCACGGCACTACCGCAACCCGAAAGACCCGCACCAGGCGGCGCGAATCGAGGCGGCAAAGCGCAAGCGTGAGCGCAAGGCTGCGAAGCTGATGTGGTGCACGGACGAGTCATTAACTTGGAACGACACGCTTGATAAGCGCCTTCCTGATTGGCTGACATCGCCCCACAACCCGTTCTACATCGCCAAGTAGCACCGGCCCCCATCACACTCGTTACCCGCTCCGGCGGGGTTCTTTTTCCCGGAGCAAATCATGCTGCTTTTGCTGATTCAACTCCGGTTCATCCAGCACCTGTCAGCCTGCTGGATACCGTTAACAGAACGGTCACCACCGGACGCGCCGGCTATCGGCGCAGAGCAAACCGCAGGCGGTTGGAGCCTGTATGGATGCGAAGGCTGACACCTTTTGAAAGGGCGCCGCTGTCGCCCTTTTCTATTCACTTCCCCATTCCCTACCCAGCGCCCAGAGGCATGCACGCTATGCCTGTGGGCATTAATCGCACGGAGCGCACCACATGCACACACTCACCAGCGAACACTGGCAGGGCTGCACCGGCTTGCTCAGCAAGCGCGAACTGGAGTTCACCCTGCGCGTTGCCGAGGGCAAGACCGACAAAGAGATCGCCCGGGAGGCCGGCCTCGCGCCGGACAGCGTCCGCAAGCGGATCATGAGCGCCATGTTCAAGCTCGGCGCCCACCGACGGGCGCAGCTGGTGGCCGAGGCCATGCGCCGCGCCATCATCGCCCCGCTCGCCATCTTCCTGGCCATCTGCTGCGTAGTGGTCAACAGCTCCCCGGACACCCATCAGGATCGCGCGCCCCGCAACCCGCGCGGCGGTCTGGTGCGCATCAAAGGCGGCGCCCGCCGTGATGACCCGTTCTTCAACCCCTTCGACTACGTGTAAGGAGACACCCCATGATCACCAAGGACCAAGGCCTCAAGTTCATGAAGTTCCGGCTGATGATGATCCTGACCGCGCCAACGCTGGCAGCGCTTGACACGCTGCAGGGGCTGGCCTCCAAGGACACCGAGTACCTGCGCCAGCACCGCATCATGGCGCCCTTCGAGGTCCAGGGCGTAGAGCGCCAGGTGTCTGCTGCCGTGCGCACCCGCAAGCGCGAGCTCAAGCGCGAGCAGGCGGCCGCCATCGTGATGACCGCCGCCCTGGCCAACATGATGCAGGCCGGCCACGTCAGCGCCAGCTGATGCGCAGCCGTGCCGCAGACGCGGCCCACTTCATCGCTTTCTGGGCGCTGGTGATATCAGCACAGGCCCTTGTCTCCCATCCTTCCTTAGGTACCAACATGTCACACCAGAAAATGCCGGTCGCCTACGTGGCCGGCCCCTACCGCAGCACAACGCGCACCGGTATTGAACTGAACATTCAGAGCGCCAGACAGGTTGGCCTGCAGGTCGCCCGCAAGGGCTGGTCACCGCTGGTACCGCACGCCAATACCGGCCACCTCGACCTGGTAGACCCACAGGTTGGCGATCAATTCTGGCTGGGCGCCACGATGGAGCTGATGCGCCGCTGCGATGCCGTGGTGCTAGCCCCAGGCTGGGAGCACTCAGACGGCACCGCCGCCGAGATCCACGAAGCCCGCCGCCTCGGCCTGCCCGTATTTGAAACAGTCCACGCCCTCCCCTGTGCCGACACCTGGCGCCAGCAGGAGGAAATCCAGCTGCAGCCGGCTGAGTGACAACAACCCCTCACCCGCCCCGCAAGGGGCATGGAGATACAACCCATGAGCTACAAGTACAAGTCCGCCGACGCCGCAGTTGTTAAGGCGGTGCAGGACCACTTTACCCGGCGCGCTGCGCTGGTGGCTGAAACTAAGAAGCTGGGTGAATTGTTCGGAGGCAACGGCATCACTTACACCAGCGGCGGAACTACTCGCGCTTATGGCGTTGAGTTCCCAGACCTACCACGCGATAACCCGCACTGGACCAAACCAACCAAAGAGAATCAGGGTTACCGGCAATTGCGCGTCAACGCAGTAATGCCAAAGGGGATTACGAAGGAAGAGCGTGCCGAGATAAAAGCCGAGCATGCCCGTTTGCTGGAGCTCTGGAAGACCAACGAGCCAAAGTGCGTCAGAAGCGATGACGCATGGGATGCAGTCGGCATTAACCGCGGCGCGCTATGGCTGCACGGTGGCGTCATGTTCCCTCATGAAGGCGCTGCTTACTTCGAGCTGGGCTTGCCGCTTGAAGGTAATGGCGAAATGCCGGGGGCTGTAGAAATCACCAGCAGCGAGTACGAGAAGGCCAAGGCTGCATACAGGGCGGGGTAAGCCAATGGCAAAGTCCGGAGCCGAGAGGATGCGCGAAATGCGCGCACGCCAGAAGATGCGGGATGAAGAGCGGGAAGCGCGACTGACCGCTTTCACTCTCAATATGCCGGTATATCACGCCACAGCGGATTGCATGGCCCACATCAAAGAGGTTGCCGGGCTGGACGAAAACGCCGACTTGCTGACCCGCGCAATCCACAACATCAGCCGCCTCGATGACGAAGCGCTGCGGGCCTTTCTGGCCGAGCCATAGCGTCACGGCGGTATGTCACGGAGAAGAAAATGGCACTCCGACAAAGCATCGACAACAGCAAGTCAGCCGATCTGGCCGCCAAGGTCGCCGCCTTTACCGCCGCTGGTGGAAAAGTCACCCAGGGGCCAGAACTCCAGCAGGTGCCCCGGCGCCCTCGATCAGAGCCAAAGGCCGCCAAGCGTCCCCGACAGCCCTCCACGCCACGCCGCGACGAGAGCAAGGCCAAGAAACGCCAGCGCCAGCACGCAGAGATCATGCGCAGCTATGAAGGGCGACTGAATGCGGATGAGCTGGCCGATATCCTCGGCGTATCGACCAGCCAGGTGCGAAAGCTGGCGGAGACCTACGGGGTCGAGATCGCGAAGAAAGGCAGCAGGCTGGGTGGGCCATCCGCCGAGCAGCTGATTGAAATGCGGCGCCTGTCTGCCGGCGGTTCAAACATGACTGACGCCGCAAAGTGGATCGGCGTTCGCCGGCAGACGCTACGACGCTGGGCCGCTGAGCGTGGCATCACGTTTGGTCGACAGCCATGAGCCCCTTCAAGGAAGTGGCACTACCCACAACGCTGGCCGATCTGATCAAGGCTCGCGCCGACGCCCTGCGGCTGATCGAGGACGCCCGCCGACTTACGCATAGCGCCGAGACGCTTCTTGCACCGCACGGCCGCTACCTGATGCCACGAGGCGGCATGATCGCTGAGGATCACGAGCGGGTGCGCGTGGAAATGGACGGCAGGATGTGGCGCCGGGCTTTCGACTTGACCGGCTTCAAACAGCTAATGGATGCCCAGGCTGTCGCCGAGTTCGAGAGAAGCCTGAACCCGTCGCCGCCGGAATTCACTGAGGCCAACATCCGCAGCACGTTTATCAAGCTGCGCGGTGAATCGGCTGACATGTTCCGCCGCGGCGTGGTCAACGTGTTCCGAGGCCTGTCGGATGACTACAAGACCAACAGCAGCGAGCCTTTCCGCATTGGCCGTAAGGTGGTGATGGGCTACATGGTCGAGCATTCGTTTACCAGAGGCCTATGCATCCGCTACGGCAATGCGGCGGACAAGATCAACGACATCGACCGCGTATTCCAGACCCTGGACAACAAGCAGTTCAAGGCGCATGAGCTGGTGTCTGCGCTCAACGTGGCATTCAAAGAGCGCGCCGTCTATGAGTGCGAACTGTACCGGGCCAAGGCCTTCAAAAACGGCAACCTGCACCTTGAGTTCAAGCGCCCAGACCTGCTGGACAAGCTCAACGAGCAGATAGCCGACCACTACGCAAACACCCTTCCTGATGCGCGTTTCTGAGCGCAGCTGATAACCCGAGGTAACCACCATGAGCACGTTTGCCGTATTCGGGATGACCCGAGACTTCGCCCTGGCCGAAGCCAGAAAGAAAACACCGACCACCCGCATTGAGCTGGTGAAGGGTGTTCGCGTGACTGTCGACCTGACGCCTGACGAATGGGAGGCAGCAGTACAGAAGCGCGCCGACGAGGTAATGGCCGGCGCCCGCACCGTCCAGCTGTGCAAGCCATTCGATGCGCCGCAGTTCGCCCGCGACTTCATTGCCCTTTGCCGCAACAGGGGGGGGTGTCGGGATTTAACCATCAAGGCGCGGGCGCCTGAGAAAGACGGCCACGGCCAGATCCGCAAAACCAAGAAAGGCGCGCCGATGCTGTCATGGCAGGACTACAAGTACGACGCCGCATAACCACTCCGAGGTAATCAATGGGTCTCTCATCACACCAATCTGCCCGCATGGGTAACGACGAGTGGCTGACGCCGCCAGAGATCGTCGCCAGCCTTGACGTGTTCGACCTTGACCCATGCTCGCCAGTGATCCGCCCCTGGCACACAGCCCGCCACCACCTTACCGTTGACGATGACGGCCTTTCGGCTGAGTGGGATGGGCGCGTCTGGCTCAACCCGCCGTTCGGGCGCGAGGCAGTCAAGTGGCTGCGAAAACTTGTGCAGCACGGTAACGGCATTGCCCTGATACCGGCGCGTACTGAGACAGCCATGTTTTACGAATGCGTCTGGGGCGCAGCTGACGCCGTACTATTCATGAAAGGCCGTCCGCACTTCCATTACGTCGATGGTCGCAGAGCACCGGCAAACAGTGGCGCCCCGATCTGCCTGATTGCCTACGGCGTCGCCAATGTCTCAGCCCTTCAGCGCTCCGGCCTCGGCATCGTCCTGCCGGTACTGCGCAATACCGCATAACCCCTTCCCCGAGGTAACCCACATGACCATCGACTACGGATCGGTGTGCAGCGGCATCGAGTCGGTGTCGGTTGCAGTGCATCCGCTCGGCTGGACGCCTGCATGGTTCTCTGAGATTGAGCCGTTCCCCTCTGCTGTGCTGGCACACCGGTTCCCCGAGGTGCCGAACCACGGCGATATGACGCTGCTGCCGGCCAAGGTACTGACCGGTGCAATCCCGGCCCCAAGCCTGCTGGTCGGCGGCACACCCTGCCAGGCGTTCTCCGTTGCCGGCATGCGTGCCGGTCTCGAAGATCCGCGCGGCAAACTCACTATCAAGTTCGTGGAGCTCGCAGATGCAATTGACCATGTTCGAACAGCCCGAGGCGACGACGAGTGCGTCGTCTGGTGGGAAAACGTCCCCGGCGTCCTCAGCGACAAAGGCAATGCGTTTGGCTGCTTCCTCGGCGCCCTGGTGGGCGAATCCTCAGCGCTACAGCCGTCAGGGGGAAGATGGACGGACGCTGGTTGTGTGTATGGACCCGAAAGAACAGCAGCATGGCGGGTGTTGGATGCCCAATATTTCGGCCTGGCCCAACGACGCCGCCGTGTGTTCGTTGTCGCAAGTGCTCGAAGAGGGTTTGATCCCGCAGCGGTACTATTTGAGTCCGAAGGCCTGCGCAGGGATACTCCGCCGCGCCGAGGCGAGGGGCAAGACATTGCCGGATCAGTTACTGCGAGCCTTGGTCGCCGTGGCGGAACGCCAGACTGCGGAAGCACACCCGGACAGCTCCAGCCAGCCACCTGCATGGCACACGGACAGGGGGGGCAGAGATAGCTGAAGGCAGAAGCCCGACGCTGACCTGCAACCATGAGGCTCCGATAGTTGTTCACGGCACCCAAGACCCAGACGTACGCAGAGATCAGGCGCATACGCTTGGCCGAAACAGCGGGCAGGAGAACGCTGTCTTGGCGTTCGCGGAGAATAGCCGTAGCGAGGTCCGCATTGAGGCGGGCGACGGAAAAATAGTCGGAACTCTATCAACTGGCGGCGGCAAGCCAGGCCAAGGCACGCCATGCATCGCATTCAGCTGCAAAGACCACGGGGCTGACGCCGGGGAGCTTTCACCCACCCTGCGCGCTATGGGGCATGGTGAAAGTCACGCTAATGCAGGTGGGCAGGTCGCCGTATGTGTTACCGGCGAAGTAACTCACACGCTGAAGGCAGAGGGCTTTGACGCCAGCGAAGGTGGAACTGGACGAGGCCAGCCGATCGTCACTCACGCTATCCAAGCGGGCGCACTTCGGTCCAACCCAGCAAGCGGCCCGGATGGGGTCGGTGTTCAGGTCGATCACGCTTACACCCTGGAAGCCCGCGCAGAGGTACAGGCAGTCCAGAGCGCAAGCGCCGTGCGCCGCCTTACACCCAAGGAGTGCGAGCGCCTGCAGGGATTTCCTGACGACTGGACGCTAATCCCCTACCGCAAAAAGCCTGCAGAGCAATGCCCCGACGGCCCGCGCTACAAGGCGATTGGCAACAGCAAAGCCGTTTTCTGCGTCCGATGGATAGCACGGCGCATCGACAACCACATTCAGAGGCTGAATCCATGACCACCCAACTCACAGCCCAGCACATAGCCGGGCGCAACGGGCAGCCCGTGGCCGTAGTAAACGGCCTGCCAGGGCTTGATGCCCAGATGACGCCAACTCAGCTTCGCCAGCTGGCACGGCAAGCAAATCAGATCGCTATCGACAGCGAGTCCGGCGTTCGCGGTATGCGGCGCTATCCAGATGAGGTGCAGGCGGATGACTGACAAAGAACAGCTGATCCGGGGCGATGCGCTGGCCAAGGTTGCGGCGCTTGAGGCTGAGCTGGCAGAGCTGCGCAAGCGGCAGGTGACCGAGGGGTATGTGCCGGTGCCGTCCGTTGTCGTCGAATTCCTGAAAGGCGCAGGCACGCTTGAGGGGCTGTGGTTTGGCGAGTCAGGCGTTGACCGTGGCGCGTTCTGGTGGCGCAAGTATCTGCTCGCCGCCGCCCCTGCGCCTGTTGAGCCATTTCAGCAGCGCGTCCAAGCGTGGATGCTCGAGTGCTTTGGCCCGGCTATCGCTGCCGATAGGGCTGAGCGCAATCACCGCTTCCTTGAAGAGGCGCTCGAGCTGGTGCAGTCGCTTGGCTGCAGTGCTGATGAGGCCCACCGGCTGGTTGACTACGTCTACGGGCGCCCGGCCGGTGAGCCGACCCAAGAGGTCGGCGGCGTAATGGTTACCCTGGCCGCGCTCTGCCTGGCCAATGGCTTGGATATGGCCGGAGCTGGGGAGCAAGAGCTGGCCCGTATCAACCAGCCCGACACGCTGCTGCGTATCCGCGAAAAGCAGCGCAACAAGCCGGCAATGTCGCCGCTGCCTGGTGTTTACCCGGAGCGCGCTGCGCCTGTTGAGCGGGTGGAGCAGGAGCCGCTGGCAATGCTGCTGATCGACGACGCGAGTGCGAGCGAGTCCGGTGACTGGGATATTGAGCCGATCCCCGCAGCGATTGAGAAGCTGGCGAGACGCGGCGGCGCCACACTACCGCTCTACACCACCCCACAACCGGCAGCGCCTGCCGCCCTGAGCATCCCAGAAGAGTGCCCGCACATGATCGTGTTTGACGACGCCGATCGCCAAAGCGAGATGTTTGCAGGTGCCGGTGCCCGCTCTGCTGCGCTTCGTCGCTTTGAGCAAGTATCGGGGTCATGGAATGCGCACCTGCTTGTCCGCATCGCTCGCAACAGTCGAGACGACAAGCGCCCATGCGCCAAGACAGCGCCTGCCCCGGACGTGGCGGGGTTGGTCTCCCGAATCCAAGATGCAGCACAGGCTTGGTACGAAAACACAGACGACGGCCTGTCCAAATTGCTGGAGGTCATTGAAGTCGCCGCCCACCAGCGCAAGGAGGGGGTATGAGTCTGTGGAGGCGCATCAGAGACTGGGCGGCCTCAAACCACCGGGAAGCGTATCTGCGTAAACACGGTCTCAACCTCAGTTGCCCGCACTGCAACACATGGAGTTCGGACTGTGAAAATGAATCAGCACACTCTGAATGCGGGCACCCGATAGCCACCAGGTACGAATGCGGGCAGTGCGGGAAACCAAGCTATTGGGTCTGCGAGGCTGGATTCTGGTTTAGCGCAGAGAGATTTGGCGTAAACATAAAGGAGCAACCCCATGACAGCGAGTAAGCCAGCCGTGCTGGGATTCGTTATTGAGCGTATGGCGCAAAAACTTGGCGATGGGCTTATTTCAGGGATTAGTCTGATAGACAAGCCAGAGGATGGCCACAGTGTTCCGGTCATCCGCCTCACAGCCCACGAAGCCGCAATGTCGAACACAGAGCCAGCAGGCAGCTACCAGCGCGGATACGACGAAGGGCGCAACCATGGTACGCGGCATCGAATCGCTGAAATACAGCAGCTCGAAGCCTCCCGCGCAGCAGACAAGGCGCGGATAGCGGAGCTGGAAGAAATCATCAGCGAGCTTATCGCTGGCACCGGAACATCACCGGGCGCTGCTCGCAAATATGGACGCGCGCGCGCAGCCCTAGCCCAGCAGGGCAAGGAGTCGGAATGTACACCCCAGAACTAGCAGGCAGCGGCCAGCGCGGCCCATGCGCCGACTGCGGCATGCCTCCAAGTCGAGAAGGCCATGACGGCTGCCTGGGAATGCTGCCAGGGCCGATCTGGAACGCCTGCTGCGGTCATGGGCGGCAGTCGATGGCCTACATCCAATACGAAGGCGGGGCGTCGGTTCGCGGACGCGCCGCAATAATTGAGCAGGCCAGGATCAAGCGCCAGCAATAGCCCCACCCCGCTATATCCGCCCGATTACCCCTGTCGGGCTATCCCCTATTCCAACGTATCCGGCAGCGCCGGAGGGAGAAGTATTGCCATGCCAATTCAAATCGAAGTTATTCAGCGCAAGCTGATCAGCCCTGTATATCTCAAGGTCGAAGCCGAGGCGCGCTATTACGAAGACGCTGCGCTGAACGGCGTCACGGACGACGAAGAAAAGCCGAAGATGCCCTTCCTTGTCGGTCGCGTGTGGAGCCCGATCATCAAGCTGGAAACGGGCAAGGTTGTCGACTGGCCGCAAGGCGTCACCGCTGACATCCATTACAAGGTATGCGACCAGGGTCGCTACCTGCTGCTTGATGCTGACCTCAATGTTCTGGCCGAGAAGGATGGCTATGTACCGGACATCCTCAGTCCGGGCGGCAGCGGCTACGGCGACTACATCATCATGAAGATCGACGGCACCGGCCAGATCGAGAACTGGCGCGTAGACCTCGACGACTTCACGCGCAACGACGAGTAACCACCCTACACGCCGGGAGGCATAGCAATGTCCACCAAGCACAACCCGACCTTGCGCGAGGCGATTGTCGCTGAAATGAAGCGCCGCAAAGATGCAGATTTTGAGCGATACGGAAAGCTGTACGGCGAGATGGCGAACTTTGGCCGCGTGTGGGGTTACTGCACCTGGTGGTTCAAGTTCAGCATCAACGAGGAGACCAAGGTGATTCGTCGAGAGCTTGAGCGCATGGAGCGCGACGGCATTGTTTTTCGTACAGATCAAAGCACGAACAACAATACGATGTGGGCCTTGACTGAAGGCTCGCCGCAGCAGGCAGAACTGAGCCGGGAGGCATGACATATGGGTGCAGCAGAAAAGATCGAGTACCACATCACGCCCGGCGCCTGGTTCCGTCAGGAACTGCTGGTACCGGTGTTCGGTATCACGCCCGACGCGGCCAAGAAGTACCGCGCAGAAGGCAAGTGGCTGGAGGGCAAGCACTGGCGCAAAGACCCCGCCAACCGTATCGTCTACAACCGTGATGCCATTCAAGACTGGCTGGGAGGTTCGGTGTGACAGAGAAGATGCCGCGCGGCGTGGAAATAAACGGCAAGCAACTGCGTATCAGCTTCATGCTGAATGGCCAGCGGTGCCGCGAACCCCTGCCCGGCATCGTCAAGGTCAATAAGGCCAGCATCGCTTATGCCGACAACAAGCGCCGCACCATCCTGGCAGAGATAAAGGAAGGGCGCTTTGACTACGCGGCGCACTTCCCTGATTCGCCGCGGGCCCTGATATTCTCCGGCCGTGGCGGCAAGCAGGTGAACCGCACAGTGGCGGAAGGCGTTGAGCGCTGGCTGGAGGTGATGAAAGCCAAGAAGGCGGCCAGCACCAGCCGTAACTATGGCCACAAGGCCAAGCACGTCATTGAGAAGTTCGGGCGGCGTCGGATCGTCGATATCAGCATGAGCGACCTTGAGCTGTTCCAGGCCGCGCTGCTCAAGACCCTGGCGCCGAAGACCGTCAACGACGTGTTCACTGTGGTCCGCGGCGTGTGGGGCAATGCCTTCAGTGATGGCATCATCACCAGCAACCCGCTGGACCGGATCAAGAACATCGAGCAGGACGATGGCGACGACTCAGCCGATCCGTTCAGCCGCGAAGAGATTGCGCGAATCGCTGCGGTATCAACCACAAGGGTGCACGATATCAACATGATCATGTTCTGGTGCTGGTCCGGCCTGAGTCTGTCGGAGCTGATCGGGCTGGGCTGGGATGACATCGACCTGGACGCCGGCACCGCAATGGTCAGGCGTGCCCGGGTGGAAACGATATACAAGGTGCCCAAGGAGAAAAGCCGGGTTCGAAAGATCGATCTGATAGACCCGGCAATCGAACACCTGAAGCGCCAGCGGGAGGCGACCTACCTCCTGCCCCCGGTACCGGTTGAGGTCATTCAGCGTGACAACGTCAAGCGCAAGAAGGAGGCCATCCGCTTTGTGTTCCGCAACGGATCCAGCGGCATGCCTTGGAATCCGGCCAGCGTTAACCGGTGGTTTACCAGCATCCTGAAGCGGGCAAAGGTCCGGCACCGCGGCCCTAACCAATGCCGCCACACGTTCGCCAGTCAGGCGCTGTCCAGTTACGTGCCGATTGAGTGGGTCGCCAGGCAGCTTGGCCATACCGATACCGGCATGGTAAAGAAACACTATGGCCGGTGGATTCCCGAGGACACCAAGAGCATGGCGGGGATGGTTTCGCAGATGATGGGGTTTCGTGACCAGAGCGGTGCTGAGGGGTCCTGAAAGTGCCTTTTTTGCCCTAAATTTGCCCTAACTCAAATCGCAGGCAATAAAAAACCCCTGAAAACTTTAACGTAATCAGGGGTTTGGCTGTCGCCATGTCTGGCGGAGAGAGAGGGATTCGAACCCTCGGAGAATGAACCCGGCACCCTTGCAGGCCCTGCTGCGCCTGAGTGCGCAGTGACTCGCAGGGCGCACGCGGGCGTGCAAAGGTGTGCGTAG
>Ga0098074_1000269_pt1 | contig 40572 bp, 37 predicted proteins | sample 32_taG_FD_75064 | JGI IMG/M metagenome (GOLD analysis project Ga0098074, IMG submission 75064) | Marine viral communities from the Gulf of Mexico - 32_GoM_OMZ_CsCl metaG | ecosystem: Environmental > Aquatic > Marine > Oceanic | place: Atlantic Ocean: Gulf of Mexico | collected 2015-07-12 | reverse complement strand
CTGGGTACAGGCTTAAGGGCTACTGCTATGACTTCAGGGTCTCAAACGGTGGTGACAGCTACTACCCGGTAGACCTGACCTTGCCTAGCGAGACCCCTTCGGTTGAGTCAGATACAATACTCCAGCTGGATCATAAGGCGAGCGGCAACACCACCGCCACAACTTCCGGCTCCAGCACTCCGAGCTGGACTGTGAATGGCAGCGTCCATCATAGCGTTGGGGCAGGCACTCCATTCTCTGGTGACGATAGGGCCATGTTTTTTGATGGGTCTGGAGATTACTTGTCAGTCCCAAGTCACGCCGACTTAACCCCCGGCACAGGTGACTTCACAGTAGAGGCGTGGATAAACTATCGCGGGATTCCGAACTCTAGTAACGGAAGTGTACTTTATGCAATATGCGGCAATGGCACCTCCTCTAGTAATGCTTGCTTCATGCTCAAGCCTAACGGCCACCTTGGCTGGTACACGGGTGATTCTCACTACACTGGGTCATCTGCGACAGCTATGTCTACTAACACTTGGTATCATGTAGCAGCAGTAAGGAGCAGCGGCACAGTTAAATTGTACATTGACGGTGTTGAGGATTACTCAGCAACGCACTCAGGAAACTTAAACGACACTAGCGAAAACAGAGTGGGGGCAAGGGCTGCAACACCGTTGGAGTTTAATGGGTACATGTACGACCTGCGGTTCAGTGACGCAGCCAAATACACCTCTAGCTTCACGCCGCCCACATCAAAGCTAACAGCTGAATCTGACACTCAACTCCTTATACAGCCAGACAAGGGCGACACAAACTTTCACGACGAGAGTAGCACTGGCCACACCATTACCGCTACGGGCTCACCCACCCGCACGGCCTCCACCCCCTTCGAGGATGCAGACAAGGCTACTTCACTCTATTTTGACGGCAGCAACGACGATATAACTACAGGTACAGACTTCATAATGGGTCGCGCAGCTGACCACACATTTGAGACATGGTTTTATACAACCAAAAATGACAGCCAGTACCTCTACTGCCACAACTACAGCCAGCATTACGAAGGGGTCTCCATAAGGCCTAACGCATCCTCGTCGCAGACAGTAATAGGGCTTGGTGGTAACAATAATAATTGGTCTCCCGTCCTTGGGAGCGAGGCGACAATCTCACTTAACACATGGCACCACTTAGCTATTGTGATTCTGAACGGGCAGGTTCATTTCTATCTGGATGGTGTTCTGAAGCACGTTGACACAACTCACTCCGATTGGACAGGCAACCCAAGCAACACTACCATAGGGTCGCAGCGTTATGTGAACGGGAGCTGGAGGTATCATTTTCAGGGCTACTTGAGAGATATGCGGATAAGTGACACCGCGAAGTACAGGGGCAACTTCACGCCTCCCTCATCAAACCTTCAGAGTGACTCCAATACCAAGCTGCTAATCCAGCCCAACAATACAGACACTGCTATAGGTGATGAGACTTCAAACCACACCATAACTGGATACGGGGACAACACTGATGGTTCGTCCAGCTCTTTCGTAACCCCGGTGGCCTCCACGCCCTACGATGCCGCAGCCAAATCAACTGCGATGTATTTTGATGGTTCTGGGGATTACCTTCAGACCAGCACCAGCAGTGATTTAACATTTGGAACGGGTGATTTTACTGTTGAGACTTGGCTCTACCCGACAACCGTAGATACCTCTACTGCCTATAAAGGCATTATCTCTGATGAGATTTACAGTAGCCCAGGAGGCTGGGCTGTATCGCAAAGAGATGATGAGCTTTCACTTTGGATTAAGGATACTGGCGGCAGTTGGGTCAGCTTCGTTGCGGATGGCGCATTAACCGCTAACCAGTGGCAACACATCGCTGTCAGCTATGATTCGTCAACAACCACCACTCGTCTGTTTGTTGACGGGACATCCGTAGCCTCTGGAACTACATCGGGGTGGAATCTTACAGGCGACCAAGTTGAGATTGGTCGCAGTATCTCGGGGCAAGAGGTTGCTGGGTACTTATTTGATGTCAGAGCAACCAAAGGCACAGCCCGTTACACTAGCAACTTCACCGCACCATCAGGCCCATTCGAGCTAAACCCCGTTTATCTCGGAGCCGATCAATCCGGCAACAACAATCATTTCGATGCGACGAATATCAGTCTGACGCACGATGTCATGCTGGATAACCCTTTCAAGAACCACCCAACGTGGAACCCTTTGGTCAACTCAAGCACTACCTTTAGCGAAGGGAATCTGAAGGTCACTAATACCTCATCCACTCCCGCTAAAATAGTTTCAACAATCGGGGCATCTTCTGGTAAGTGGTATGCGGAGGTGCTTCATGCGGGGCAGAATAATTTCCCGCTAGGCATTACGGCAGACAACCAAGAGCGTAACTATCTGGGTAATTCAGATGGAAACACATCCATTTCTTTTTGGTGTGGAACAACCGCCACGTCAGTCTACATAAATGGTTCTTCAGTTTCCTTTAGCGGATCGGGCACTACTTGGGCTAGTGGGGATATTATTGGTATCGCCTTAAACGCTGACGATAAAGAGGTATCTCTGTACAAGAATGGAAGCCTAGTAGGCGCGGCAGTAAGCTATTCGTCTTACAACTGGACAGAGGCATTCTTTGCGGCGGGCAACTACATTTCCGGCCTAGTTTATCACGCCAACTTCGGGGCCGACCCAACTTTCGCTGGAGGGTACACTGGGACACCAGCCAGCCCAGAATGGGCGTACAGTCCGCCCAACGGATTCAAAAGCCTCAACTCCTCCAGTCTTGATGCCCCATCCGTCAATCCAGCAGAGAATTTCGGGGTTGCACTGTATAACGGGAATAGCAGCAGTAATGCCATAACCGGATTAGGGTTCGAGCCGGGCTTGTTGTGGACAAAATCTAGGTCAACATCGGGCACAAGTCATAAGATATATGATTCCGTTCGGGGCGTGACGAAAAAACTAGAAGCCGATAACGCCACGACTGAAGGCACGGTTTCTTCTGACCTCACATCATTTGACAGCGATGGATTTACTTTAGGTTCGGGTAACGGATCAAACTACTCTAGCAGGACATACGTTGCATGGAACTGGAAAGCTCACCAAAGCCCCAGCAGCGGCAGTAGCTCCACCACCACCTACACAGTTAAAGTAGAGGACAACAGTGGGGATGCGTGGGATTACTCTGGGTACTACTACGATTACAGCACCTATCTCCCTAGTGTGTATATGGAGATATTTGAAAATCGTAACAACAGCTTGGTGTCGTTGGGCGAGGTTGCGGTGAGGTATTATGATTCATCAGGAAATTATAATTCAGACCTGTCCGAACAAACGTATACATTAGAGTGCGCTGATCTAAACGCAATCGCAGTTAAGTGGCATTACGACACTTCTGGTGACGGGCAAGAGTGGGACTACCCTAACTATTACAACGACTACCTGAACGACCAGAAGATAACCATTCTCGACGGGACTTCATCGACGAGCGGAACTTGGTTGGGGGTCACTGGGCAGAGCGGGACTGACAACTACTCAAACGATGACGGCACTAGCTCCAATTACTCACCGCCAACCGGATGGGCTGATGGGGATACGCTGAAGGCGGCTACCACCAGCTACAACGGCAGTGATACTGCTACGCTTACTAGCGGCAGTGGGTCAAGTGGCCCAACGGAAAAGTACAACGCCGCTGCTGGGCTCACAATAATCAGCTACTCCGGTGATGGTTATACGGACGGAGGCACGCAGACACTCGATCATAGCCTCGGCGTTCCTCTGGAGTTTGTGATGGCTAAAGCCCGCACTAGCAACGATGGACAAGATAACGGTGATTGGATTGTGTGGCACAAGGACTTGAGCAGTGGTGAGTATTTATTCCTAAACCAAAACTACTCAAAGCGCACTGAAGTCTCTGGTTACGACTTGATCGCTACAGCAACTAGCGGGACGCAGCATCAGGTTGTCGTTAATAATGGCACGGATGACTCTAGTTACAATTACCACTATCTGAACTCTGGGCCAGACGTCGGAACTGGCGAGGATTACATTCTCTATGGATGGGCTGGCGTTGAAGGCTATTCCAAATTCGGCACCTACCGTGGAGCGGGAAACAATGGAGTTTTTGTTTACACGGGGCATCGCCCAAAGATGGTCTGGATCAAGAACATAGACACAACAGGCAACTGGTTCATATTCGATGCTGTAAGGGACACCCACAATGAAACCGTTAATTATCTTCAAGCCAATAGCAGCAATCAAGAGACAACTAACTCCGGCTACAAAATAGACATACTTTCAAACGGTTTTAAGATTAACGTGGAGTCAACTCACATGAATAATTCAGCATACGATTATGTGTTTTGTTCGTGGGCTGAACAGCCATTCGCAGCACCAAGCAACGCCAGATAACAGAAAGATTTATTATGCCATACGTTACAACAGAAGGTCGGGCACTGCCGCTAGACAAGAGTTTCAGCCATAACAACAAAAGTTTCGGGGCAACATGGCTCAGGCTCTCAACGCCAGAGCAGAAAGAGGCTGAGGGCATCAGCTGGGAAACCCCAGTTGAGCCGCCAGTTGTTCGCGCTCCGCTAGAGGATGAGAAGGCCAACGAGATAATCGCGGCCAAGGCGAATGCCGGACAGCTACTATCCAGTTCTGACTGGCAGGTCTTAGCCTCAGTAGAAAGAAGCCGACTTATCCCCAATGAGTGGGCTGAGTTTAGGGCGGCTGTCATTGCAGAGTGCGAGAGGATTGAAGAGGCGGTTTCCGCAGCAGACAGCTACGAGTCACTTGATTCTGTTGAAAAAAACTGGCCAGCTTCACCTGACGATATCGAATTATATTCAGAGCCCGAAGAGGAAGGAGAAAATGATGAGTAAAAAGAAAGGCAAGAAAGGCAAGAAGGGAGGCAAGTACTAACCATGGCTTCTGAGTACGTTAAAAAGCTGCTAAGCAAGCACGGCTTATCTGGTGTTAACAAGCCTAAGAAGACCCCCGGCCACCCTAAGAAGTCGCACATGGTGCTGGCTAAGTGCGGGGACAAGCACAAGCTAATCAGATTTGGTCAGCAGGGAGTTAAGACCAACCAGACAGCCGGTCAAAGGGAAGCGTTTAAGAGTAGGCATAAGAAAAACATTAAGAAAGGTGCCTGCAGCGCAGCCTACTGGGCGGACAAGGTTAAGTGGAGTCCGTCAAAGACGGCATCACCCTCAAAGAAGTGGAAGAAAGGTTAAGGATGAACCCAGAGCAGGCCTTAATGTTATTAGTAAACGCCGCCCATCAGGCGCGGTTAAGCTACTCAGACCACCAAGCAATAGAGCACGCCAAGATAACCCTAGCTAAAAGCCTGGGCTTGGTTGAAGATAAACCTGGAGAAGACGATGGCGAAAAGGAAGAGGTATAAAAGTGTTTCCATATCTCCGTCTAAAGGCGGGGCTTTGATGTCTCGTGTCTCCGCCTCTGAGGCGGGGGTTGCCAACTACTTGGTTAAGAGGGACTGGCGGAGGGACTCAGACTACGAAATGCGCCGAGAGGGCTATGACTACTTTGGCGACTTTGAAGGGTTGGCCATCGGGCTCCAGCCTTTCCCCGCTGGGTCAAGCTCAACAGATCCTATTACCTTAATACACATGGCTAGGTCTGAGACAGGAAAGACTCAGGTGGTGGTAGGCACAGCCACCGCTCTATATGTGTTTAATGCTCTTGAGTATGAGTACGTACTAGACCCCAGCTCCGCCAATAACCCATACGTCAGCAATGTAAATGTGCAAGGCGGAGTAGAGCCATTTTTTGCTTATCTTGAGTGGCAGCAGATCGGTTCCGGCTTCTCTGCTGATGGCCGCCGGTGGGAGGCTGTTAACATCAACGGGTATACTATCCTTAACAACGGTGTAGATCTCCCTGTGTATTGGAAGATTGGTGACCAGCAAGTAACCCCCATGACGGAGCTAAGAGATTTGGGGGTTGCCCACGTTGGGACGATAGCTGCCTACAATAACATACTTATGATCGGGGATGTCAGGGAGATCCCGCTGTCAGACCACAATACTTGGATGAATGGCAGCACCCCTTACGGCCAGTACCCTGACGGTCTGTCAACAGACCGCTACCAATACCGGCTTCTCTGGTCTTCAATTAACAATCCCACAGAGTTTGGCGCTGTGGTCGGGTGCACCTCTACTAGCGGTAATAACGCTCTGACCCTGTCGTTTCCTAGTGAGTCCTTCCTTTCGGGGGATAAGGTTGTTGTGATTGGGGCTGGGGTAAATGGAGGGAATCTTTTTACTACGATCAGCAATATAAGCGGCACGACTGTGACGCTTGCTGATCAAGCATCTCACTCCAACTCCTCAGCCCTGATCCAAAAGCAATCATCCATTGGATCAATTACAGGCTATGATGACCTAGAGGACGATGCTTCGGGTATACTAAAGATGGGTGAGCTTATGGGGCAGCTTGTGATCTATAAGGATACGTCCAGCTTCTTAGCCAGGTACACTGGGATCGTGTCATCCCCGTTCAGCTTCACCAGGTTGCCACTGTCTCCGGGTAAGTCTCTTTACTACAAGAACACACTCGCAATAGTAGATGGTAAATATCATATATACGCTGGTCGCAGTGCGTTTTACAGGTTTGACCTACAAAACCGGCAGCCTATTGAGGTCTCTGTTTTAGACCGATGCAGTGATACATTTTTTGATGATCCAAACACAAATATCGGAAATACCGACCAGATCTTTGCTTCCAATAACAGCATCACAAAGGAGGTTTGGTTTTGTTTTCCATCTAGCTCAAGTGATAAGGCACTTTGCCTGGATACCCGGTATGGCACGGTCTCGACAACGAGCATAAACATAACCTCAGCACTGACTGTAAAAAGACCTACGCTGAACATTGTTCCCGTTGAGAGTGAAGACTGGTTTGTGATGGGCACAAGTGATGGGGTGGTCCTGCTGTATGGGTCTGTTGACAGGGCTCTCTCTTGGTGGGGAGGAAAGGATGAGATCTACTACCGAAGGAGCAGCCGCACAAACACCACGGATACGGAAGGATACGACAGCACCCTTTCTTCTGGGCTCACTGATATGGGGGATCAGTTCAATGAGAAGGACCTACGCAGCTACCTGCCAGCCCTGTCTAGCCAGCAAGAGAGCCTCTCTAATTTAGGCCTAGAGGTACGGATCTACACTGCCGAGACGCAGACAGGGACGGAAATATCTGGAGCCCAGCATGTTATTGACGAGCCTAACGAGGCGCTGGTTAGCTTATTCCTCAGAGCCCACAATTTCAGGGACGAACTGAAGGTTACAGGTAAAGATAACCCCGTCAGGGTGGCGAGTCGGACATACGAAGTCAGCCGCATCGGATCTAGGAGCGCGAGCAGGAGGGATGATTGATGTCCAAGTTTACCCGGAAGCAGGGTGCATTTAAGGTTATCACAGCGGGCCAACTGCCTGAACTGCCCGATACGCCAGACCTCTATAAGCAGTGGTGGGAAGAGGCTAGGCTGGTTCTAAACCGACAAAGGGACGAGCAGGAGGCCGACAGAACGCCAACAACTATTGAGTTTGATTCCGCTGTTGAGTGGAACCACGTTCACGCGTTAGGGCGATTCCCGATAGTCCAAGTGGTGGGGGATGATGGGCTGGTTGTTGCCCCGTCCTCCGGTGTCATGAGTATTGAGCACTCTGACATAAACACCGTCAAGATTACGCACGCTTCAGCCACCAAGGGCACCTTAATTTTATATTAGACCTAAACCATCCTATACCCTAAATTCAAGATATGGCGGCAAATTATCCAGGAACATTAGTTAAACGTCTTACCAAGCAGTCCCCTCTGACCGCTCAAGAGATGGACGATAATTTCCAAGACTTGAAGGATTACGCTCTGGCTATCGAGACTCAGATAGTTGACGGAACCACCACCCTTAATGCGAATACCGTTTCGGGGGACGTTATTGACGGTGGAACTATCTCCAACTTTGCGTCCACGGGAATTGATGACAACGCCGCCGCCACGGCGATAACCTTGGATTCATCCGGCAATGCATCACTGGGCGGGGATATTTCCGTGGCAGGGGCCAGCACTCTTACAGGGGCTGTGTCAGCTCCTGCCGGGGTTACGGGCAATGTCACAGGCAATTTAACGGGTGATGTTACGGGTGATGTTACGGGCAACCTGACTGGTGATGCCACAGGCAATGTAACCGGCAATGTAACTGGTAATGTGACAGGGAACGTCACCGGAAACTCAACAGGTGACGTGCTTGCTGCTGATGGTGCCGCTATAATCACTAGCGGGGCCAACCTTGCAGCCTCGTCAATAGGCAACGGGGTCACTGCCACTACTCAAGCCCAAGGAAACGGGACAGATGCCGTGGCCACCTGCGCCTATGTTGACTCACTGCCCACAGTGCCAACTGGGTCAGTGACTGCCTTCGCTGGGGCTACCGCTCCTTCTGGGTGGGCGGTATGTGATGGGTCTGAGGTTGACGCTGCAGACACCGCCTTGGACACACTGCTTAACAGCGCATTTGGAACCGGATCAAACGGCAGATCACTGCTTCCTGATCTTCGTGGGCGGTTCGCTCTCGGTGTAGGTCAGGGCGACACAGCGGAGGGCGGCACTCAGGGCACAAGCAGGGCCTTGGGCGACAATACCGGAGGCGCGGAAACGCACACGCTAACCGTGAGTGAGCTTGCTGAACACACTCACACCCAAGTTGTTGACCGAAACACCGCAAACGACTTCGACACTACCGGCGGAAACAGCGGTGGGGTTCGTAACGCCAATAGCCAAACTACCGCAACTGGTGGTGATAGCCCTCACAATAACATGCCTCCATTCCTTGCCCTGAATTACATTATCAAGAAATGAACCCTGCTCCTAGTGGCGCGTAATGACTCACACTGAAACACAGCTGGCCATCTGGAGAAAGATGGAAGAGATCTGCAAGGGGGATGAGGACGCATTCAAGTTCTACAACGGACTGTGTGACTCTGTCCTTACTTGGGACCATATAATTGATGACGAGTCAGTTGACCCTGAAACAGCCGAGCGGGCGTTTCAGTTCTTACTTCTAGACGCGCCACTTAACCCGTTCTTCCAGCGGTACAAAGACTCACTTGTGCCTGTAATAATGAACGCGGTTTCTTCGTGGAAGTTTAGTAACGGGCAGGGAGCCCCCAAGATAAAGGCTTATGACATTTATACGGAAGTGGCCTGTACGATTGCATTCATTTTGGGCGGTCGTGAGGCAGTGGAAAAACACATACCGGAACTGCGCCAAATGCAATGGCAAAACTGCCAGGAAGATGACGCAACGGATGGAGGGAAAAAGTAAATGGCACTACCAGCAATAGGAGCGGCGATAGCGGGTATAGGTATTGGCGGCACAGCGGGAGCTGTAGCTGGCACCGCGCTTGGTATCGGAGGATCAATACTTAGCGCAAGAGCCAGCCGTAAGGCAGCCGAGCAGCAGTACCAAAACAACATGGCCGCCTACGACGCGCAGCAACGCGCTGAGCTAGAGGCTGACAGGCGCAATCGCGAGGGTGTGATGACCCTTCTGCAGCGCCCCTTCGAGAGCAACGTGCTTACGCCCCTCTCCCAGAGGTACGCTCTTGGTGGCATCAACGAAGAGGCCCGTGGTCTTGCCGATCAAATCATGGCCAAGCAGGCCGAGATTGACGAGAGCACTGACGAGAGCACAATCAATCGACTGCGTGGGGAGCTTGACGCCCTGAACGCTGAAAAGGTTCGGGTTGAGTTTGAGGCGCTTGAGGGGCTGCGCGACCAATACGCGCCCATATCTGAGGCTGGTCTATCCACTGCTAGGGGTATCTTTGACGGGGGCATCCTAGATGAGAGAATGGCTGCGTATCAGCCACTGCAAGATGTTCGCTCACAGTTTGCTGGTGTACGTGACCGATACATCCCACAGCTAGAGGCTGCTGAGCAGCAACTGTTTGACCCCTCCCAGTACGAAAACCTCTACGACATGCGTCGTCAGGCTGTACTGGCAGGAGAGAGCCCGGAGACAGCTCGGCTTCGGCTAGAGGCTACTGACTCACAGTACCTTGACCCATTCCTAGAGCAGCGCCTCCAAGGTGCCGAGATGGTTCGTGCTAACGCGCAGCGGAACCTAAACGAGCAGATCAATCAGATGGGAGCAGGCCGCACCTACGGTGGTAGCTCCACTGCTGTCAACGCCATGCGGGCGCGTGCATCACTTGATGCCGCAGACCGATACTCCAACGCGTTGCAAGCGGCTCAGTCGCAAAACCTAGCTGACCAGGAGCGTTGGCGTCAGTCCCGAGTTCAGGCCAACATGCAAAACGAGGCGGACCGCCTCAACATCGCACGAGCCCTTGCTGGTACTGATGTGCAGAACGAGTCCCAGAGATTGGACGCTGAGAAAATCGCACAGCAGAACATCATCAACTCTCTGACACGTCGTCAGGCATCCGATACCCAGACGCTTGGAGAGCAGTTCGACACAGAGAACGAGCGCAGGCAGATGAAGCTTGATGATATCAACCTAAGGCTGGGCAACATTAACCTTGGTGAGCAACTCACAGGCAGTGCTCAGCAGATGTTGAGTCAGCCAGAGCGGGCAATGCAGGCGCTGCAGGGTCAGCGTATGCAGGGCATGAGCATGTATCGAATCGGACCCGGACAGTACCAAGCACCTACGGTTCCAGTAAAGCAGGCTCAAGTTAACAACACTCTTGGCACTGTGTTGAGCACCATAGGTGGGGGCCTTACCCAGAACGCTATGCAGACCGGGTTGCACAACAACCAAATGGCACTGCTCAACCAAAGCCATAAGAACAAAGTGGACCTTCAGAACCAGTACTTGGACCGGGTTTACGGTCCAGCTCAGTCGTCAGCACCACCTATGGGCAACTTCCCTGGGTTTAACCGCTCTGGCCAAGCTATGACGTTTAGTAGCCCTCAAGAGTTCACTCTGCAAGGTGCTGGCTTGTTGGGCGGAGGGCTTCCCAAGCAGCAAGTGTTCGATAATCAGGCAGCGATAAATTCGCTTAACAACCTTAAATAATCATGGCTACTCCTAGATATATTCAGAACCCAAGCACTGCAGCTAGTGATCAGTTGCGCTCTGAACTGGGCTCATACCTTGGGCAGATCATGAACCGCAAGAAGGCGATGGATAACTTCGCCCTTCAGTTGCGTGCACAGGACAACGACTTTGAGCGCAGCCTCATTGAGCGGGACATGGACCGAAAGGAAAAGCTTGATGCAGAACGTCGGGCGGACGAGCGGTACTTTGACCGTCTGAAAGAGCAGCGGGAGTACTCTGAGGACCAGATCCAGAAGAGGCGTGAGGAGGCTAAGGAGGACGCGGCGGAGGCCCGCGAACTACGCAAGCTAGATGAAAAAGAAGCTGAGGCCCGAGTCAATAAGCTGGCACTTGAGCGCTCCTATAACGCTATGGTAAGTGCTGCCGTTCTGGCTGGGGTAGATGAAAAGCACATAGAGGCTGACCCAGAGAAGATTGAGAACCTAAAGAAAGCGACAGTAGACCTCTCGCGGGAGATCAAGAAGGCAACCGATCTTAATGAGGACACGGAGGAACAGGAGCGCAGAAGGGATAACCTTCTCATTGAGTATCAGAAGATACGACAGCTACCTCCAGAGCAGGAGGAAGGTGAGGGGGTTGGTGCTTACGTTATCAGGCTGGCCACGGAATACGCGAATGCGGTAGACATCCGTGAGCAGCAGAAGTTCGATGACCAAATTACGAGGAGGTACAAGGCTGAGGTACCGGACCCAGAGGAAGGGCTCACTACAGCCGAAAAGGTGCAGGCATTGGCTAAGCAAAAGGCGCTTACTGAGATTGAACTTGCGTCCACAAAAAACCTAGCCCAGAGACATGCTGATGTTAAGTCCCAGTACGCTAAGCTAAGGAAGATGGGGGCTATCGAAGAGATCCCTGAAGATCAGCTGAATAATATTGTTAATCTAGATGGCCTTGAGATCGGCGTGTATGGGGCCACTACAAGGATGGAGGTTGATCGGTTTGATAGTGCGATAAGGGAGAAAGCCAGTGAGTTAATTCAGCAGAATATCCAAATGGAGCGTATGCTGGCGGGCGACAACAACCTCCGGCAATACTCTATAGCCGGGATTGTCAGCAACCCGAAAGTGGCAATGCAAATCGCTATGCTTGCGCCTGAGAATTTGCGTGATGGAATTATAGCAGATGTAAGGAGCGGGGATGAGGCTAAGATAGCGGGGATAGTGCAAGCCATGAGCGGCACTGGTAACACTATTTTCACTAAACAGGGCCTTGACGAGAGTGTTGGCAAGATCATTGAAACTGCTAGGACTGAAAGGCTTAAGAATCTTAGCAACGATGCCGTAGACAGGGATGGGAATGTTAACCCCGCAGGCTTGGCTACAGCCCTGCAAGATTTTACGCAAGGCCCGAAGATATCAGCTCTTTATGGGAACATAGAAAAACTCACGAGGGAGATTGGGTTTATTGATAGAGACAAAAGAGATTACCTTGGACAGACCTCACTGTTCGATTCGAAAAACAAAAACTCGTTCTATTACATGGGCGGTAGAAGTTTGCCTCAGGCTGCCCAGCCTGCCCAGTCTGCATTGCCAAGTGCTGGCAGTAGTGTCCCACAGGCTGGGCAGACTGCTTTGCCAAGTGCCTCAGGTGCTTCGGCCTCACCAGGCACTGCTGGCGGTAGCCTTCCTGTTCCGACTGAAGAGGGTTGGGCTGACCCTAACGCTCCATTAGATCAAGGCATGGAAGGGATGCCTGTTCCACCGGAAGGAGGGGTTTCAAGCATACCTGATAAGCTGCAAGGCACTTTCGATAACCCCAACACGATGGATGAGAATCCAACAAACATCCCACTAAACCACCCTTACAGGTATAAGGCTGGTCCAGAGTATACTCAAATGCGAAAGGAGTGGGCTGAGTCTGGGGGTAAGAAACATGCTGAGTTTTTTCGAGAACGCCTCACTGATGATGACCTGAAGAACCAGAGCACAGGCTTTGCGGGGATGTTCAACCTAATAAATCCCCGTTCCCCGTACAATGCGCTTAACATAGTGGCGAGCAGGAACTCTGACGGAACAGACACTGACGCTGGTGCATACTTTGGCGCAGGTCCGGATGAGATGAGGAATCAGCTTAACAACGCTGTTGCAGCTACAAAAACTTTTTTCAATGAAAGGGACAAGTCCTTAAACGAAACAGACAGAGCTTTACTGATGGCTCGTGGTGACAAGGCTGTAGATCTCGCTAAGAAACTTGGCTTTCCTATGGGTGACTTGAGGCAGGACCTTGCCAGGGCTGACGCAGCAAACTCTTCGTTCAATAAGGACTACATAGCAAGCCAGCCTAAGACGTGGGAGGAAAAGTACAGAACGGAAGGGCTGCCTTTCAGTGATGATTGGTCCGACCTACAGCATTTTGGGTCCCATCAGCGCTCACCTATAGAGCAGTTCTCTCGTGTTGGGCTGGTCAAGAGAATGAACAAGGAGCCGTTCTTTCCCGAGGCACCATCCGTTCCAAAGCCAACCGTATATATGGAGCCAGAAGGGCCTTCTGCGTCCGGTGTTGCGCCTTCGATCAGAGACGCTGGGTACACAAGGTCCCTGCCTGCCCCCGCACCTTACAACGTGGTGGGTGAGCGTGCTCAGTATGAAGAGGACAACTTTTTGCCCCCGCCTCCAGCGCCTCCAGCGCCTCCTCCAGTTGGCTCAGCGCCCGTTCCCATGTCCCCATCTGACTTTACAATGATAGATGGTCAGATTGTTCCTAAGCAGCCTGCACCTGCTAAGCCGCACCCTTACGCAAATGCGCCGTCAGTGCCGCCGCCAGTGGACCAGCGCTATTACGAGCCTCTGGACACAACCTCTCAGGGGTACAACATTCCTCAGTTTATTCAGTCTCCGATAAAGTACCCCCATCCATCAGAGGCGGACATTGATTACAGGATTAGCAGGATGTACCCAGGCCCAGTACTCCCTAACCAGAGCCCTGCGCCTGTGCCACAAACTTCCATGGAGGAAGCCGCCAAGGCTCAAGTACGAAGTGACTGGCGGAATGGTCTTATCTCATTAGAGGAAATGGAGAGGCGGTTGATTCAGATCGAACGCGGCCCAGCTGGACCCTCTATCCCCATACCACAACCTTAAAACATAATGGCTGAATTAGTAGATTACTACCGTCTCCAGAGACCTGGAGACAAGTCTTCCGACAGGGATGTGCTGTTACGGTACGCGTATGAAAAAGGTGAGGATTGGTTACGCACCAACTACCCTGCCGACTATGACGAGTTCCTGAAGTCTCAAGACTCGTATATACCACTAAGCCGCACGGAGGAGATTAAGCGTGGGGCAGCCCGGAGCTGGCAGGGGGCTCTTGCTACATGGAATTATGCGGGCAAAATGATCTCCGACAAGGCAGGATTTGAGGGCTTATCGGAGGACTTTGAGAGGGACGCCCTTGAAAGGCAAAAAAAGGCCTCTGCCCCTGAGCTACGCACATCACACAGCCACAGGTGGGCAAGCACCTTAGGTGAAGCTGCCCCTTCCGTGGCTGAAAGTATTGGAATGGCCGGTATTGGCGCAATCGCAGGCACTCAGATTGCACCCGGTCTTGACCCAACTGATGTTCCTCTTGCGATTGCTGGCGGCTTAAAAGGTTTTGCCACCAGAAAGGCGATAAAAGAGACCCTTGAGAGAGCGTACAGGGAGCAGGTTAAGAAAGAGATGGGCGATAAGGCCACTGAGGCCATGGTGAAAAAGCGCCTTGCTGACGCTCTTGGTGACGGCTCAGACGGCGCTATGACGCAGGCGTTCGGGAAGATTAACTTCGGTGTTGATGCCTCAGGCAAACAGATACTGCGTGAAGAAGTCTTGTCTGAGGCGCGAAAGAGATACTACCAAGTAGGCGCAGGCGCATTGGTGAGCGGTGCCCATTCTCTAGGGTTAAACGCAGGTGAGATTTACGGTGAACTTGACTCTGATCCCGACATCGACAACGACACCGCATTCAACCACGCACTGCTGGGTGGTATGGTTTCCGCCCTGCCTGACTCAATCCTCCCGACAGTGGTGCTTAACAAAGTGCTGAAGTCTGTGCGGGGGGTTGATATTCCTATAGAAAGTAAGAGTGGGATCTACAGCAAGATCACTAACAGTGTTCCGGGTAAGATAGCATCAGGCATTGCGGCAGGTGCCCCTGTTGAGGCAGGCACTGAGGCCTTCCAGACTTGGGTAGGCATTGTGGCTGGTAAGTCTGCTAGAGGCATGGACCTTGGTGAAGCTATTGATAGCTCTGGCTGGGGTGACCTAACCTACGAGGAGAAGAAGAACATCAAGCACTCTATGGAAGTTGGCTTAGCGGCTGGCATCCTGGCTGGTGGTGGCGGTAGCACCTTCGGGGCTATCATGGATAAGGTTAATGCTGACCGCACTCAGGAGGTTAACCGGGTTCAAGAGGATGCTGTCAAAGAGACGCTCGACAAGGTCGACAAGGAGACTGTTGCTAACACCCTTACCGGAAAGCTCACACAAGAGCAGAAGGATGACATCGAGAACCTTGTTAAGGAAGAGCTGTCCGACACGATCATAACTGATGACGACGGCGTGGTTGTCGCGTTCGATGAGCCTAACGCAGACATAGCCGGTCGGATCAATCAGATCACTCTTACCACGTCCGAAACCTTCGACCCAGCAGTGGTGGCTTATTACACCGAGAGCCGCAAGGCTGCGCGTGAGCACTTCCTAGGGCGTAAGCTGGCTACCGAGAAGGTTGAGGTGCAGGCAGATCCCATAACTCAGGACGAGTTGGTGGAAGAGCTGGACCAGTCTGGCGCAGTGGTCGAGCTGTTAAACCAGTTAGACCTGCCGATGGATAGCTTGGAATCCTCTGAGGACGGGGAAGGTGGAGCTCTGGTTGACCCAGTCAAGGCAGCGGACTTTGAGCCTGTCAGGGAAGAGGGCGGGGACGCCGAGGTTGCGGAAGCAAAGGATGTCCTTGAATCAGTTGACCCTAAGGAGATCTTCAGGCCTGGGGCTGAGGTTGAGAAGCCTCCTGTTGAAGAGAACTACAAGAACGCCGTGGCTCCGATGAAGCCTGAGCAGAGGCGCGAGCAGGTGAAGGGCATGATTGATGCTCGCATCACAGAGCTGGAGAAGGAGATCGAGGATCGCAATGCTAAGGTAGAGAAAGGCTTCGATAACTCAAAAGAGCTGGCGCAGCTCGAGGGGTTGGACCCTGATTCAGAAGAATACAACCGCCGCATGGAGTTAGCGCTTGGCGCTAGAGAGTACGCTATCACGTACTCGGTTGACGGTAAGGATGTGGTTGAGACTTTAACTGTCCCTTCTGATGTCGACCAAATGCAGCAAGTGAATGCAAGGCTGAACGAGATCTTAGAAGAGAACCCAGACTCTAATCCAAGAGCAAGAGAGGTTGCCTCAACTCTAAAGAATGCATACATAATGCAGACCAATAAGCTTGGGCTGCAACTGGAAGAGCTCCGAAGGCTTAGTGCTGGGGAAATAGACACCGTCAGTGGTGTGCCTGTCATGATGCTGGACTGGCAGCAGATGCCCGCCGTGTTTGAGGACAGGAGTATGGAAGGTAATGAGAGTGACCTTGTCTACCCTGCCTTCTACGATGTTAGTGAGACGGGTAAGGTGGCGACTGATAGGCTTAACGAGGCTATCACCAAAGCGCCTAAAGACAATTTCGAGGAACTGGGAACAATCCTCACCAACAAAGCCAGGGTTTCTAAGCATCACAATAAATCCGTGTCCTACCGGATGGTGGTTCTTGAGCACAAAAGCCGCGCCGACGAGAACGACCACAAGATTGTTATTGTCCCAATATCGACGGCTAGTACGTCCAAGGCTAAGAAGGGGGCTACCAGGTTTAAAGTGTTCGCGCCAAGCAAGGAGAGCGTGGCACGCCGCCAAGCCTACCAGAAAGACCTGAGTGAGATCATGGAAAACTATTCCGTGATTGGGTCGATGAAGCTCGCCGTTCCGGTAAGAGCCTCAAAGGAGCTAAGGGAGAGCACTCTCAGGTACAACCTCACTAAGTCTGAGTACAACACCCTTCGTGACACCCTCATCCGCACACGGAACAGGCAGGCTGAAGCGATTGACATAGCCCCATTCACAGCGACCACACAAGCAGGTGTCACTAATGAGATCGTGGCAGATGAAGGTGCTCAGTATGTTAGCATGGCTGAAGGCAGCCAGACTGCGGTTTCTCGATCAGGCTTACGCAGCGAAACAGGAGTTCAGGAGCGTGAGTTCGCGGAAGACACAGACACAATAGTTAGTGCGTCCACTGAAGAGCTGCCTAGCAGTGAGAGCTTGGCTGAGTCCATCAAGAGTGTGCAGGCAGAGATCGTAAGCATTATTGATAATGTGGTCGTCGATGATGACACACCGGATTTAGGGTTTAATATGGCCCTTTGGGTTGCTGAAACTGTAGAAAACCTGCTGGTAGACCAAACTGGGTCCATGTCGGATGGCGATCTAATCAACGCCATATACTCCCCAAGCCAACTAGCCGAGTCCAGCACCAGCGCCGAAGAGCGCCAAGAACTTAAAGATGGAAACGTCGCGGTCATTGCCGCAAAATTAAAGAAACAAATTTATGAAGTCAGAGAAGGAATCGAAGAAGCCGTCCCCGGAGCAGATCAACAAGACACTGCAGACGCTGCAGGAGCGGGGGGAACTGGACAAAGTGGTGGCGTTAGCGGAGAAGATGGCTCGTCTCAAGGAGATGCAGCGGCGGGTGCAGTCCAAGTAGCCAACCATTTCGGTAAGGCGGAGCTAGAGCCTAGCGAAGGCGGGAGCTCCACGGAATACACAAACTCTCTTGTTGAGGTTAACAGAGCGGTGGTGCCTCACTCCACCTACGCGGTTGACCACAACGCCAAGGCTGACGAGCAAGCTAAGACAGCTGTAGAGGAGGCTGAGCGGCAGGCTGAGCTTGCGGATGAAGAGGCCCTTAAACCTCGCAGCGAGAGAGAGGCTGCCATACGTGCAGCACTGGATGATTTATTTGCCAAGCGCCCAGAGCTTTCTGATAACAACAAGGTTCAATTAGTGCGGGGCGGAGATGGCCCCGTCTTCAAGATTGGCGACTTCTCTTACTCGCTCAAGGACATCGAGAACCTCAAAGACCCGGACAACACTTTGGTTCAATTCGCCAGAGCGCTGGACGGGATGCGTAGCCCTGATCCACAAAGTTCTTTTGAGTTCCTTAAGAACGACGACGACCCCGACGAGTACAGTGAGATTTCAGACGAACTGGATAGGCCTGGGGCTACGCTTCTCCCCGGAACGGTTAAGGAGAAGAGGGAAGTCAACCTGATAGCGCAGGAATTTATTTTAGCAGCGCAGAAAGGGTTCCTGTCTGAGGGCGAGGTAGTGGATAGGGTGCTGGATGTCGAATCGAGTGGTGGGCCGCTTCCAAGTTATTTCAATGAACTGGTAAGGAGACCAGATACGCTTATTGATGATAAGTATTTCAGTTTAGAACCTACGGAAAGGTACCGAAAGAAAGATATGGGCAGGCTCCCGTATCTGCTACCCAATGTAAATGGGCCAAAGCTAACAGTAGAGAACTTTTTTGTTGATGAGGTGACTGGGGAAAAGGTCGACATGTCCAACCCTATTGATGCCTTGAGGGCCTCTGACTTGGGCCGAAAGCTGTATAAAATTTCCCGTGATGAGGAAGGCAGAGAACGACTGGCTATCGCGCTCTCCCATGAGGCCAACCAAATAAACAAAGACCGCAGTAGTTCATTAAAAGCACTGGCTTATAAATTGGGCGACAAGGTCGACCTCCCAACACTTATCGCAGAAGGGTCGCCGGACCCCAGTGATGCTGAGTTCTCACCCACTGAGGCAGCCATGATAATCCTTATGGCCACTAGGTTTAACGTAAACCCAGGCACTGGAAGGACTACCAGAATCACGGACTCAAACAGAGTGCCGGTGATGGACATAAACATGGACGGGTTGCTCTTTATTAGGAACCACCTTAGGGAGGGCAAAAAAGCTAAGGACGCCTTTGTTCAGGGCATCAATGACATGACCGCCAAGCAGAAGGCGGACAACATCAGGGAGGGCAAGCAAGGCTGGGTGGTTTACAGCGGCAGAGAGTCTGCCGATGAGCTGAGTAAGGCGTGTGCCGGTACCCCATGGTGCATAAGGGCCAACAGCACGGCTAGTAATTACTTGGCCGGAGGTGATTTCCATATTTACTTTGAAAACGGTCAGGCGGAAGTGGCGATCAGACTTGAGCAAGGGAAGATTGGTGAGCCGCCGAGGGGGCGCAACTCAAATCAGTCCCTTCCTCAAAGCTACATGGGGATCGCAGAGGCTAGGCTCTTGAGTGAAAAGATCCCAGGTGCTGAAGACTTTATAAGCGACAGGAAGTTCGAGAAGGCCGTAATCAAGCTTTCGCAAACTGGCGAGGCTGACGATATCTTATACGAATACATGTCTGGTGGATTGATGTACAACCTTGATTCTGGGGAAATTGAAACCAGGACCAAGGATTTTAGCGGGATAAGGAGGAGAATGAGAGATGGTGGGGAATCCTTCTTCTCGGAAGAGGTCGAGTCTTTCCTAAAAGACAACCTTCCCGCAAGGGAAGGCGATACAAAGCCTGCCAAACTAAGCAAGCCCTTGCTTGTCAGTGGGTCGATTACCGACAGCAATCCCGTTATTGACCTCAGCTTTCTAGAGGAGATTGGTGAGGGAGGCGATCTCATCATTTATTTTAAAGGCCCTAAAGGTTTGGGAAATATTGATGCAGAGACCGACGAGGATATCACCATTGATTTAAGTAGGCTAAAATCAATTAAAGGATCGGTAAGAATCGACGGCATCGGGTCTGGGCTCTCATTCGCTGATCTTAAGATCAACGCCCCCTTACTGGAGGAAGTGGAGGCAGATTCGTTTGATATTGAGAATGCTGGTTTTATCGCACCAAAGCTGAATCGAATATCAACCAATGTGGATTTCCGTTTTCAGGGCGTGAGTTTTGAGGGGTTCAATCTCCAGGAGATAGAAGCCTTTGGAGATGACGTTGTTATTAGAGACTCCACAATTAAGACAGGTCGTGATTCGCGTGTTCCGCTAAAATTAAGATCTACAGATGGAGTTGATATGACTAGGTCTGCTACTGATGCAGAGCTTGAAGTTGATGCTCGTAGGGCTGTGACGCTAGATGAAGTTCAGATTGAGGCATTACGCCGACTCAGTGGATCAGACGTAATTGACATTATGAGTGTTACCGCCAGGAACGACAAGGCTGTCACTTCATTAGATGTGCGTCGAAATATGGAAGACGCGGATGACGGTGTGGTATTGAATGTACGCAAATCTGAACTGGGGCCTATCCACCATACCCGAGACTCCCTTGTACGAGATGTGGCGACAGCCGAGGAGGGATACTCAGATTTTGTATGGGCCATTCTCTATAACTTAGATAGCCAAGGCTTGAGCTCATTAAACAATGAGCACAACCGGAACCTTGCCAGCAAGGAAGGTGCTAGGGGCGCTGATATAAACATTGATTTAACCTCAGCAGATCCAGTTGATCTAACCTGGGCTGGGGAGACTGTTGATCGAGTGAATGTTCATGGGGGGATGGCGTCTGCAGGCGAGCTGGGCTATGGGGGCGGTACCATTAATATTAAGGCCCCTTCATTCGTTAATAGTTTCAATGCCAATACTGCAAACGACATTGTTGTTGAGGGGATCGAGAGAGCGAGCATAATTAAAATTGAGCCCCCCTTAGCTTATGGTGAGAGCGATACAAACAAAATACATCCTGCACTCTATGATATTAAGGGGGAGGAAAAGATTTCTACACAAGTCGTCTTCAAAGACACTAAGGAAGCTTCGGAAATAACCTCGAGAGGTGGAAGCCTTTCGATGCCGAATCTAGAAAAAGTTGATGAAGTTACATTTCAGAATAATAACCCGGTCAAACAAATTGAAGGCCCGCAAAGAGACCTAACCCAGCTGGAGAAAATTGGCGCGTATTTCACAGGGCGTAGCATAAAGAGATTCTATGACATACCAGCTGGCAAGGTTATGGGTGGGGATCTTTCTGAAGGGTTTAGGCACTACATGGATGGCTCTGCCACCTACTACGCCAATGAGACAGGCGACAACGCGGCGGCTGAAGAGCTTAAGAAGACAGGTGAAAGACCGAAGGCTGAGTTGAGCCTACCTAAATTAAGCTCAAAAGCATACGGAGAGTTCGTATATGGTCGTGGAACCATGCGCTTAGACGCCCTCACAACAAAAGAGGAATTTGATAGATTTCAGGAAAATTCTGTGCCTTCGATAATAATTCACACCGGCCTGAATGTATCTTTATCTCCTGACGTTGAGCTTAGTCTTCCTAAAGATGTGTTAGAAAATGCTGATGCGGTAATCTTATACAATCCCACGACAGTCAGTACAAAGTCTTCAAGACAAGTTGTTGAACATTCAGTAGTACACGCCGAGGCCTCCGGGCTGTCCTTTGTCAACATGGACGTTGTGGATTCAGAGTCTGGCAAGCCTTTATCCATGGGGGATGTTTACAGAATACACTATGCATTCCATGAGAATATGGCTGAATTATTCAGCCTTAAGGGTAGCGTTGAAAGTGACCGCTTCCTGAGAAGAAACTTTGATAGGACTCAATTCTCAGCAAGGGAGCGAAATGAACTATTGGGCAAGTTCCAACCGACAGATGATTCCTCGCTTGAGGAAATACCATCCTTGCTTGACTCCCGCACAGGCACTGGCGCATGGGAATCGCGGCTTGCCAGTAACGGATCTGAAAGCTGGGTTGAGCTCAACCTAGACGTTATTGAGGCGCAGGATGTTGAGTTCAAGGTAGACCACGAAATAGGCCACGCAGCCTGGAGAGATGAAACCCGAGAAGCTTTCGAAGAGCTCTGGAACTCCCTGACGGAGACACAGAGAAACGATATCAGCACAACGGTAAACAAGCTGTACAACGAGGACCAGGGTGTGGAGGAGGAGCGCGTTCGTGCTCTAGAGGAAATCCGGCGCATCGCTCAGCAGAACGAACAATCTGCCAGTGCTTGGCAGAAGTTTGTGGAGTTCATTAAGCGGATTTACCGGCGGATTACCGGGCAAGAGCACAAAGAACCTGAGCAGATTGCTGCAAGCCTGGTTGCGTTTGGTGAGCGCCAGATCACTGGTAAGTCCCCATCAGTTAAAGCCTTAGACGCTGAAAGCGGTGGTCGCTCAATTACAACATCTCTCGCGGACAAGTTCGATACCGACGCTGAGTCCATCGCTTACTACAGGGACGCTATGCGGGGTGAGGATCAATTCCTTACGGCGACCCATGCTTTGGACTGGGCTAATTCGCTGCTAAGCAACGATTATTATTCTGACATAATTGAGCTGCTAAAGAGCTCTAGCTTCGTGACTGAAAATACTAGGTTCGGGATTGAGGTAAATAAGGATGAGAAGTTCGCCGGGTGGCAGGTAGACGAATCAGACGGTGACGGAGGTGTGGGATCTAACTCAGTTACGGTCAACTTAAGGCAGATTGAAGATGACCGCGCATTAGCTAGAACTATTGTTCATGAGTTCTCGCACTCCATACTGGGTCGCACTATAGAGAACTACGAACGTGGGGACAGTGCGCTCCTGTCTGAGGAAGCTACAAGATCTCTTAAGCGACTGGAGCGGCTCTTAATGAGGGCTCGTAAGGAGGTCGACAAGAATGCAGGGGAGTCTGGGGCGTGGAGGGATGTTTACGGCCTGAAAAACCTTGATGAGTTCGTCGCTGAGGTCTCATCAGCGGAGGATGATTTATTCAAAATCCTCTCCCAAATGGAAGGGCTTTCCCAAGGGGAGACTTTCTATGAGTCCGTTAAGCTTCAGATAGTTGACCTATTTAAGGGAATACTCAAAACAATGCGGAGGACCTTTGGGTACGAAGATAGGTTTGGTGAGTTTACTTTGGAGGGCACTGCGTTTGAGGAAGCGGTATACGATACCTTGTTCCTGTACGGAAGGGCTGCAAACGGCAAAGAGGCCTCGAGGGTTCCTATACTAGACCAAAAAACAATGTCTAGGCCGTTGGAGTTTGATGATGACCTTGGTCGAGTCAGGCTTGGCAACCCAACGAAGTACAAGACTACCAGCATATCCACTGACCCAACGGTTAGTGCGGACACGGACTTGGATCGGCAGTCAGCACTTAAACAGAACTTTGCGTCATGGGGCCACGTTGATTCTGTGATGAAGAGCATGTTCGACAAGTTCAAGTCGGATAAGCTTAACCAGCGAGAACTGGAGTACGGGGCATTTGTCCGGCAAATGGGCAGGCTCGCTAAGTCTCCCGACGAGATGCTTAAGCTCATCAACCAGCGACTGGTGGATATTGGTGAGCAGACAGTAAATGTTTCCATTGATGACCTGACCTCCAAGGATCGGGCGATGCGTGACGCGTACTCTTTGCTGCTGCGTGCTTACACCAACATCCAGAGAAACCGGATCAAGGCTGAGCACTCAATAGACAAGCAGCAGGAGAGCGTAAACACGAGCAACAAGGAGCTCACAGAGCTCATCGAGAACTACGATGACGCCAAGGTCTTGGCTAAGGCGGCGGAGAAAGAGCTGAGGAACTTTATTAACGTCCTTGATCTGCAAAAGTCTAAAGGGCCTGAGGCTGGGTTGATTGGGGCCATGCTCCGGGCGTTCCCCAACATGAATAACTACGGCAAGTCCGTAGACGCTGTCGCCCGCAGGCTAACTAAGCCCGCTAAAGGTGAGGAGGAGGCTTCTCAAGTTATGCTCCTAACCCTCATGGAGGAGATCGCTAAGTCCGGCGTAGACTTAAACGCTCAGGGCCTAGCTGACACTGTTAAGCTGCTGATCGAGAACCGCAGGTCTGAGCCCGGAGCCTCGCAGGAGGATCGGTATGATATCGCCAGAGCGCTAGAGATGATCGCACCTGGAGACGCAACCCAGCAACACGCCGCACTAGCACTGATGGCAGCGTTCGCTCGACGAAACAGCCACTTCTTCGGGCTGGCTGCGTTGCGTAAGGACGCTGACCGAGGTAAGGCGAACGAGATCATTAAGGTGGCGATGGACCCTGACAAGGATGCCGGTCAGAGAGCTCGCGGTATGCTTAAGTTTAACAAGCGCTACGCCAAGCATGTGGAGCGCGTGCTCACTAAGCTTAACAAGCATAAGCGGGAGCACCGCAAGAAGATGCGCGGACTCAAGATATCCAGAGAGTTTGTTGACTTCGACAACAGCACCAGACCTGTCCTTTTGGCCGCGATGGCTGACCTTGAGTCTAAGCTGGGCGTGGAGCAAGGGCCTAAGTCCACGGTGACCCAGAAGTCGCTGTGGGTCGCGTCCGAGGGAGCCGAGTACTTGGTGCCTACCAGCCCGGAACAAACCTCAGAGATGCTCTCTAAGGAAACCCCCAAGATGTTTACATACATCCCAGAGGACGCCACTAAGGCTAGGGGTGAGATGGCGGCTGACCTTGAGCGGATGTATCTGTGGCTCAACGCCCCTGGCAGAGTTAAGGACAAGACGTACAACTTCGTTAAGAGAACTTACGAAGGACTGAGCAATGAGCTCAACATTGGGGAGTACGAGGCCGCACGCCGGAGTGCTGTGCTTAAGGTCATTGGAACCTTCCAAGACAAAATCGAGAAGACCGGGTCACCTGTCCTAAAGGGCATAGGCACCATGATCTCCAAGTTCGCTGGCCTGTCTAAGAGGCACACCATGCTTGAGCCTATCTCACATCAGTGGGCGCTCGCTGAGCGTGACGCCATCACTGCGGTGTACAAGGGTAGGGAAGGGGCTAAGGAGCTGTTCCGTAAGAATGTCTACAACCCTGCGCTTGCATACTTCGAGAACAACCAGCAACTGCTGGATGGGAGTGAGAGCGTTGAGGAAGCGAAGCGTAAGGCCTTCCAAGATATCAGGAAGATGCTGAGCACTGACACTGAGGTTGGTCTCGCAATCCGATCAGACGATGAAGCTTGGGCGGCGATTGAGAACCTGCTTAATAAGACAGGCGAAATGAGTAGCGCTCTCCTCGAGCAGAAGCAGGAGATGGGCCTACTGGTTCTGGACGATAGGGGCGCTGCTCCTTACTTCCGCAAGGCAGTGGGCGCTGAGCTGTTTACTGTTAGCCGTCAGATATCCGCACCTATTGCAAGTGTGGCCGCAGAGATGGGCAAGGCGGGTAATGGGTGGCGTCGTATGCGTACTAGGAAAGACGGATCTCAGGCAATGGGCAACAACTCCCCTGTAGAGGTTCGGGACAGCATTACTGAAGCCCTTCTCGATGGCAGGGATGACGAGGTTCGGGCTCAACTTATCCGCCAGAATAAGGGCAATGTCTGGACTCAGTTCTTGGGGCCGTTGGCGCTCAAGCAGGGTGAGTCTGTGTTCTCCGAGGCTCAGTATGTTGGCACCGAGGGCAGTGAGTTCCAGATGATGGCCGCCCGCTCGGATGTTCAAGAGGCCTACGAGGCAGCCGCTGACGGCGACATGCTCGCGTTTGCTGATAACCTGTACGCCGCAACTGGTGGTGATGTAAATGACGCTGCCAAGAGAGCCACTTACGTTGGTGAGGTTGCCCACACGCTGCAGTCGATCTTTAACACGCTGTACACTAACTTAGATTACACAGCCGACCCGAAACAGATCCGGGAGACGGGCGACGGCATGAATAGAGTTATGCTCGATGCGCGTGCTGCAGAGGGCTTCCCGTCCGAGTGGGTTGATTACATGACCTTCGAGGAGCAACAGGTGCTCTCGATAGTGAGAACATTCGCGCTACAAGCATCTTTCGGGCAAAACCTTGAGGGCCTAGAGAGGGATCTGAAAGCTGCGGAGAACGACTTCCAGAAGCAGGTCAACTTCCTAGAAAGCATTCAGGAGCTAACCCCCAAGCAGCAACGCGCTGCTGCTGAGAAGGAATACGGTAAGGGTGGATATAGGATCATACTTGGTGCCCGAACCAATATGGGCCTAGCAAACGATCTCGGCAAAGCTGTTAAGATGATGGTTCGCAATGAGGCTGCCTCTACCCCGGCTGAGATGGGTTCGGCCTACGAGGTGCTACAAGCCCTTACAGGTGTTGTGGTCCAGTCATTCAAGACGGCACTGGTCGACACAAGCTCCATGTTCGTGATGCCGTTCTCCAAGTACGGTGTAAATAGAATAGGCTCCGGCCAGTCTCTCAAGGGATTGAACATGTTCAAGCAGGCGTTTGGCTCCCTGTTCCAAGCCTTCGGCAGGCAGATGGATCTGGATGGCGGATGGCAGAAGGAATACACCCGCACCAACCTTGGGGATATGGACACGATGGTGGGAGGCATGGACCGCATTCACTCTGCCATGCACCGTGAGATTATTGGTACCGAGGAGTACGACTTATCCGGTAACCCTGTGACCTCTGGGGCTTTCAATAGGTTGCGCCGAGGAACCAAGAGGTTCGTTGTTAAGAGCTCGCGTGTAGTGCGCGAGATGCTGGGAACTGGCATCATGGGCGCAGGCAGCATGGGCTCGGATGTGAAGTACGCCACGCTGAAGCCACAGGCAATCTTTACTCAGGTGGGTCAGTGGATGCACGCAGCCAACGTCATTAACACATGGAAGGCTTACAATGAGCTAGTGATTAAGGCCGCAGATCACCTAGACTCAAACCCCGCTAACAATGTCGAGAAGGGGTACCGACTGGACCACAAGTCTGTGGGCTACCCTAAGGAGGCGTTTGAGTACATGGTCAATAAACTCGCTGAGTACGGCATGTCTCTAGAGACTCTTGCTCAAGGGTTCCGCCGGAACAGGGACAGGCAGCACCCGTTCACTGACCAGCAGCTACGTAACCTGAGTGTTATGGCTCAAGCTGAGATCACTAAGGAGACCTCGATTAAATCGCGGCCCACGTTTGTGTACACCTCAGAGGCTGGCCGCCTAACTAACCCGCTTATGGGCTGGTCGGTTGCTAAGACCGCAGACGTTGTTAGTGACTTCCGGGCATTTGATAAGAGCGGTGAGTTCTCCTACCGACTGCTGCTTCAGAGCTTGATGCCTTACACGGCTATCATTCCAATGAGCCTAGCCTTTGTCTGGATGAGGGAGCGCTGGGAAGAGAAAGCCCTCCGCAAGAAGGCCAACGTGCTGCAGCTTAAGGACGCTTGGGACGAAGATGGGTTTAATGCTGGCCAGTTCAGTGTGGCACTAATGGACCGGCTTAATCGGGTTGGCACCTTCGGCATGGCTGGGGACGCGATTAATAGCGCGATTAACCCAGCGACAGGACGGGACTTCAGGATCGAGAACCGAGTGTTCCTTATCTCCATGATCATGGGCACAGGGGAAACACTAGCCTACTGGGTTCGCTCAGGTATGCCGGTCGACTATCAGAACTTTGTCCGCCCAGCAATACAGACTGCCGGTGGATCAGGGTACTTAGAGGCATATCAGGTCGTGAACACCCTCGGTGATCTGGACAACCAAGAGGCCAGAGTAACCAACAGGTTAAACATCGAGAACTGGGTGCGAGTTGCAGGGCGCGGGCAGGGGCTCGACATACGCAAGCCGATAGGCATACGCGGGGTTCCGAATGCTAGTAAGCCTCACTTTAAGAATATGGCTATCGCAGCACTGTCTAATGACAGCGCTATGTTCGAGCAGTCGCGCTCGGCTGCTGAAGCTGTTTTAAGAGAAGCTGGTAAGAGCGAGGAAGAGATCGAGGACAAGATCAAGGAGGCGTTCAGGTATAACCACCCAGCCCGCAAGGTCTTCAACGCGCTCCCCACCAAGGCTGAGTTCGATAGCCTGATCCAGGCCATCCCAAGTGAGTACAGGTCTGACATAGTCAGAGCACTGGATCTTTATAATGAATACGGAAAGCGGGTTGGAGTGACCCCGTGGGAGGGTAAAGCGGAGCCCTCCTCAGAGGGAGGAAGCTCTCGCCGGTCCAGCTCGTCTAGCATTAGGGAGCAAATACTACGTAAAATGGGTGGTTCTGGGCGTTCTAGTGGGCCTAGGTCCATGGAAGACATACGGCGCTCGATGATGAGGCGCTCAATGAGCGGCTATTAATCTAGCCTATACCATAAATAAAGAGTATACTTTGGAGTGTTGAGATGAATGATTTGGCCGAAATGCTAAAAACCCTAGGAATTAACACCACCGTTCTCGGGGGCGGGTGGCTGACAGAGAATGAGATGTTTCTCAAGATTGTGCTTTTGCTCCTATCAATCGCCTATACTTGCGCGAAATTGGTGCAAATCATCAAAAACAACGAAAAAAAATAACCCCCTATGAGAGAAAAACTTAAGTCTCGTAAATTATGGGTCGCCATCGGCGGCCTGTTAACTGTTGTCGCCACTGAATGGATTGGCGTCTCACCTGAAATTGCTGAGAAGGTTATCTCGGCAGTGGTAGGGATCACATGCGCTTACGTCGGAGGTCAAGGTATTGTAGATGCCTTGGCGGCCTATGCGTCGGGTGGAGTAACTGAAGAGCCTTCGCTGACCGAAGCAGCTAAACCCGCCAAGAAGGCGGCTAAAAAGAAGGCTTAATGGTTGCAGAGTTCCTAGCCGCCCTCCGCGCACTCCCGGCGCTTGCAAAAGCAGCTGAGAGTATCGCGGAGGGTGTGCGGGAGCTTAATAATAAAAAGGCTGAGCAAATCGCCAAGGAACGCCTTGATGAAAAGAATCGCACTGTTAATGACTTTATTAGCGCTATCAGGGTTAAGCGCGAGTTGCGCGATAACCCCAAAGTACAACGGGGTAGCGGAGATTCTGGAGAGACATCCACAGGGGTCGATTGATGCCCGTGATGCTTCTCCTGAGTCTAAGGCATTTATTACAGACCTAATGCTGTATATAAACCAAATCGAGTACGAGTTAGAGCGCCCCCGCTAATCAGGGGGTCATGGGGGTGGCCATGACTAGATTTATATTCAGCTCAGATCTTCACGGAGACCGCCTCTGCAAGGCGTCTGTTAAGGCGTTGATGGCAGCGACTCGGGACTTCAAGCCTGACCTTCGTATATTTGGAGGAGACCTGCTGGACGCACGTCCTCTTCGTCGCGGAGCGGGACCCGAAGAACGGAGTGAAGGGATGGCAGATGACTGGCGTGCTGGCATTAGATTCCTCCATGACTGGAAGCCCACCCATATCCTGCTAGGCAACCACGATAAGCGGATCTATGACCTCGCGGAGAAGGACAATGGAGGCATAGAAACAGAGTACGCCTTCAAGGGCGTGCAGGAGCTGGAGTCCGCTTTCTCCAAGGTTGGGGCTATCTGGCTGCCATACCACAAGCGCTCTATACTCAAGTTCGGCAACTTGTCGTTCTTGCATGGATTTTTCCACGGGGTGAACGCGACTAAGCAGCACTCCAATATATATGGCTCGTGCATCTTCGGACACATCCACGCGGTGGATATTTACTCTGCGCCCGCCGTCGAGCGCAGAACATCTATGAGTTCGGGCTGCCTCTGCAGCTTGGACATGAACTATAACTCGCACATGCCCACCTCGCTCAGGCACTCACATGGTTTTATCCAGGGTGTTATTAATGAAAAGACGGGTGACTGGCAGGCTTGGCAGGTGCAGGAGATTGGTGGCCAATGGCTCGTTCCGACAAAAATAAAGACACTGTAACCCCTGGCTGGATAGCTGGACTTAAAGAACACATGTCTACCGGAGTGGAGGAGGTTCCTTCTGGGTGGATGACAATGCGTGAGGTCTCTAAGTTGATGGGGTACTCCGAGTCCCACACTCGGAAGGGCATCCACAAGGCTGTTGAAGCTGGTAGCTGGGAGCGTAAGAGTTTCAGAATTAGAACAGGCGCTCGGATTTACCCGGTGCCACATTACCGTCAGGTCAAATGACTAAGCGCCAGTTCGAGAGATTCAAGCGCCAGTTCAAGAAGCACCAAGCCCGATTCAATCTTGGTGAGTACACCGTTAACTTCAGCAAAAAGAAGTTCAGTGACCGATACGCTGAAATAGATGCTGACCCCGAGGGCTGCGTAGCCATGGTTAACGTGGCTGATAATAACGACTGGAAGGATGAGATGATCGACACCGTAGCCATGCACGAGTGTATCCATCTACTACTAGCGAGATTGACAGACATGGGGTCTCGGCGTTTCATATCTGAGGACGATTTGGGTAACGAGAATGAGCGCGTAACCTGTATCCTTGAGAAGCTTCTCACGCCTTAGACAACCAAAATCCTTGGTTGCGTCTAAAAACCTCTCGTTTTTCAGTTAGAAAATCAACCTACTGACTACCTTTTAAGCCGTTGGTTGGGGGTTCGAGTCCCCCCGCTCCTACCACTGTTTTTCTAGGATTTATCCCACGTATACAGTGCTAATCTAGCAATTACCCAACTGCATACTCCTGACATATAGCGTCATACTCCGGCCAGCTTCGGACACGTTTTGGTTGTATTTTGGTTGTGGAGTATTACGGTCGATGCATGGACACTTATGTTGACTACGTTAAGAGGATGGGGCGGTGGCGGGCGCGGAGGTTTGTTAACGGTAAGTCGGTACAGTCCGCCTACTTCAAGTCTGAGTCACAGGCCATTCAACGAACCAAGGAGTGGAAGGGTATCGAGGTATGCGCGATATCCGATTTCAACAAGATGGACGAGAAGGAGCAGTATAAACTCATGCTGGCGTATGAGGCTGCGAAGGATAAGGGGCTGGACATATACGACGTGGTCATGGGCCATAAATCGGGCGCGGCAGGTACGATGCTAATACAGGAGTCAGTGACGGCTTACCTAAAGTCGCTCTCTGATCGGAAGACCTCGCATTCCCACCAGCGCGACAGCCGCCAGATTCTAAGGAACTTAGAAAGGGTGCTTCCGGGCGGCAGGGTTTCGGCCCTTAGTGAAATGGTGCTGTCAGACTTTATATATGAAGACCCGGCTCACTCGGCAAACACGGTTGCCAACCGCCGAAAAATAGTTCACGCCTTTATAAATTGGTTGGTTAAGAAAAAAGAGATATCCGTAAACACCTGCGCTGGGGTGGATAAGCCGGTGATTGGGGCATCGTCCGTGCCCTACCTTAGGGTTCCTGAAGTTAAGAAGCTCATGCAAGCTTGCGCGGAGATCGACCCTAAGATGGTTCCGTACTTTGCCATAAATCTATGGGGAGGCACTAGGCCGAGCGAGGTGGCTGGGTACGACGGCGGGAAGAAGGGGTTGACCTGGAGTCATGTTGACATGGCGGAGGGGGATATAGATATCCCTGATGAGGTTTCAAAAACAGTTGGTCGACTAGCTCCAATGGAAGACAACCTCGTCGCTTGGCTCAAGGCCTACCGTGACGGGGACCTGTACCCTATCTCTAAATTCGAGGACAGGTTTAGGGCTGTCATCTCAAAGGCTGGTATCGAGTGGAAGCAGGACATCATGCGTCACTCCTACTGCTCGTACTACGTCGCAAAATTCAGAGACCTAGGGAAGCTTGCCTATAATATAGGCCATGTAGGAACCCTTTCCGTTTTGCGTAAACACTACGAGAACAGGAGGGTTAAGCCGAAAATGGCTAATGAATATTGGAACATGTTCCCGATTATAAAAAAAACTTAAATTTACAGTAGGCAAGCAGCTTGCTGCTTGGCTAATATTTAGCCATGGCTTTTGACGTGAGACGGGCCACACCGACCGCTGAAGTAACTGAAGTACCGCTAACCGGGCTCCCCCCGGATAAAGCGGCCCTGATTGCTGAATTGTCTGAACAAGAGCTAACCGACTATATCGGGAAGCTTATCTCCTCCGACCTTTCGGGAACGTCTCTCCTAGGTCAGCCTGAATCAGCATCCGGAGATACTGAGACCTAGACACGTCTAGATCCTTAGCCCTCTTATCGGCTTCCTTCAGGAGTTTCTCCGATAGCGACACTGCTACCGCAGTCTTCCCCTTTCCTCGTTCGCCTCTCATGTATGGTTCCCCTATGTTAGCAGGTCGTGCCCCTCATGCATAATATGGATGCCATAGTATGTATAGTCAAAATATGCTAAATGTAGGTTTTTTTGTGATTTTTTTTTTAACAATTTATTTATTTTGTTCATACGGAGTATTACTCCCGACATACTGACCGCAACAAATGACGACCGAAAAAAACAGAAAAGTCATCGCGGTCCCAATGCCTGCCTCCCTCAAGAAGCGGGTCCGAAAGGCGGCGACTGAACGGTATCTCACTATGTCGCAATACGTTAGGGCCTTAATCTTGGAGGATCTGCAGAAATGCTCACCTACGAACAAGTAGGCAAGATGATAGGCGGGGAGCAAAAGCCCCTTAGCGAGAGGCAGCTCCGCAGGTTGGTGAGGTCGGGCCGCCTAAAGGCCGTGAAGATCACGCACTCATGCGTCCGGTTCCGGCCTCTGGACGTGGAGGCATTCATAAAACAAAGCCTAGTATGATGGAGGAAACTATATGCCGCGAACCAAACGACCCGACCAGACTCCGATTCAGGGTGAACTATCGGATTCCATCTCTGAATGCTCTTTTTGGGATGAACCACTGGGGCAGGAAGAAGGAGAAGGACGAGGCCCAAGACGCATTGCTGTCCGGTTTGTTAGTCGCCGCGTGCGGCTCATCGACCCAGATAACCTTACACCGAAATATCTACTCGATGGCCTCCGATACTCTGGCCTCATTCCAGACGACCGCTTTGAAGACATCACGGTCGATGTCTGCCAAGAAAAGGTCGCGCACAAAGTCGAAGAAGAAACGCTCGTAGAAGTTAGGTACGTCGATGAGCAACAAGTCCTCAATCTATTGGATAGAGCCCCAGCCGGAAAGGGTGTGCTGGGTGTGCGAGAAGGCAGCGGAGGCGATAGCGTATGACCGCTCAGTTGAGGACGGGTTCATCTGCGAAGCCTGCTTCGAGCAGGCCGTCTACTGCGATCAACTCCTTATCAATGCCGGTATGGCGCACCCCCAGCAAAAGGACAGAGATGACGTATGATGTTATCGAGCACGGTATCCCCGCGCCACTGCTTGCGGATATTGATGCCGAGAAGGGCGTAATCGGGTGTATGGTTGCTGGGGACGAGCATGTGTCCAAGGCGGCTAAGCTACTGAAGCCAAAGCACTTCTACGACCAGCTGAACAAGGCAATGTTCGAGTGCATGGTTGAATCCAATAGCGCCGACAGGGTGAGGCTCCTGACCACGCTTAAGAAACGTAAGGGCTTTGGGTACGACACTGGCGCTGTCGTATTACGCATACAGGAGTCTGAGAATCTTATCCCTTCCGCGCTGAACCTCCCCTTTTACGCGGAGCCGGTCATTGAGTTCGCCCAGAAGAGGGCGCTTAGGGACGCCCTTAACAAGGCGCAGTCTGGGATCAACGACGGCCTTCCATTTGCCGAGATAGCTGGCGGCTTTGACTCCGTGTTGACGGACGATGAGTCGTCCAAGCGATCAGACGACGAGCACAAGGATCAGCTGGAGGACTTGCTGAACTATTTGGAGAAGTGCCAGACCGGAGAGGTTGACCCTATGGGGGTGCCTACTGGGTTCCAAGACCTGGACTACATGACCAGGGGCATTAAGCCGGGGGACATGTTCGTGGTGGCTGCTAGGCCCGGTGTAGGTAAGACAACCTTTGGGCTCAATGTGGCCGCGCACGCAGCGATGGATTGCGGTAAGGGGGTAATGTTCTTCTCTCTGGAGATGGATCACAGGCAGATCCACAAGCGGATACTCGCGGCTCGCACTAAGATAGATTTGCGGCGTCTAGAGACGAAGGGGGCTCTTAGGAGTAACGAGCTCCAGATGGTGGGGCTTCACACCGCTGCCATGCGGAAGTCCAACCTTAGGGTCTACGATAAGCCAGGGATGAAGCTCTATGATATCCGCGCCCTATGCCGCTCTGAGGTGAAGGAACGTGGCATAGACCTGATCGTAATTGATTACCTCCAACTCGTTAAGTGCCCTGGCTTTCGAGCCAGCGAGCGCGTTCAGGAGGTGACTGAAATTTCTGTAAGCATCAAGAACCTAGCCCGAGAGTTAGGAGTTGGGATTCTTGTGTTAGCTCAAGTCAACCGAGAGTCAGCTAGGGCTGAGCGTCGGCCAAGGATGAGTGATATCAGAGAGTGTGGTGCGGTTGAGCAGGACGCCGATTCGGTGATGATTCTGCACCAGCCGGACCCAGAGGAATCATCAGTTGAACTGGTGATAGACAAACAGAGAAACGGGAACACTGGCTCTATCAGGCTGGTGTTCGAGAAAGAAATAAACCGATTCAGGGATGACTCGCCCTTTTCGGAGTAAAGAAAAGTAAATATGGAAAAACCTAAATCAATACTTCTGAGAGAAGTTAAGTTGTACTGGGCCTCTATTAAAGAGCCAAAGAACATAGATGGTAAGCTTAAATACCTAGCTGATATTACCAACCTTACTAAAGAGCAAGCCACAGAGCTTCATAACGCTGGCCTCAAGATTCGGAAAGGTGAGGAGCTTGAGACCCCCCAGCCTGAGAAGGGCCTGTTTATTACTGGTAAGTCAGGCATTCAGCCAAGGGTTAAGAACGCCTCCAACCAGACTCTGGCTGGTGACGCCATTCCTGACATTGGCAACGGCACGGTAGCCAACGTGATAGTCAAACCGTACCCCTGGACCTATCAAGGTAAGTCGGGCATGGGCGCTGGCCTTAATGGAATCCAGGTACTGGATCTGGTCGAGTTCTCCAAGGATGACGACCTGTTCACTGAGGAACCTGACTACGTTAAGCCAGGTGTTGAAACCGTAGAAGACGACGTTCCGTTCTAGACCCGCCCAACCCCGAGGTGGGGGAGTCGGTTGACTGTGTCCGGCTCCCTCACCTTTTTTAAACCATGTATAGAACTAAAGATCCAGAGACCAGCCGTGAGGCTGCAAAAGATTTAACGGCCTCAGGCCGCGCCACAGCCCTGCGAGTGGAGGTGCTCTCGTGTGTTGTAGCTAACCCCGGACTTACTTCTCGTGAGCTATCTAAGAGTTCCGATGATATCGAGTATGAGAATTTTCACAAGCGACTGCCGGAGCTGGAGCGGATGGGCAAGGTGCACAGGTCCGATGAATCCAGAGCCTGCCGTGTCACGAACCGGAAGGCCAGCATTTGGTTCCCCGGACCCAAAGGAGACCCTGAGCAAATGGACTTAATCTAATGCCTGAAGGAGGACACTGGTATAAGTATGACGGCACTGCCTGTCACTTCCAAGAGGACGGCAAGCGGACAACGCTACGCGAGGCGCGTAAGCAAAACCTTTACCCATCTGTTTCAGGTATAATCGGGCTGCTGGCTAATGATGGGCTGGATGTGTGGAGAGTAAATACGCACATACTTATTGCCGCCGACAACCGCCGTAAGTACGAGGAGGAGGACAAGGACTATGTGCGCCGAATCCGAGGGATCGCCGGAAGAGACAAGGACGCAATCCTAGATTTTGGTACGGGCGTTCATGACGGCATCGAGCAGATCAACAACTGGTTCATCAAGGAGCACTCTGGAAAGGTTGTTGAGGTTAAGGACGAGAACGCCCTGTTCCGTAAGCTGAAGATCACTTGGGAGTACTGGCCATGGATGACCTATTACCTCAAGTGGGCGTATGAGCATCTGGATGAGGTAGTAGCCTCCGAGCTAACGCTAGTCCATGACGATGGCTACGCAGGCACTACAGACCTTCTTGCCATCATGAAAGACGGGACTCAGGCGCTCATCGACTGGAAGACCCAAAACGTAAAGGCCAGGGCCACCTTCTACCCCAAGTTCTGCGAACAGCTCGTTGCTTACAGGAACTGCCTTGATGAGCCAGAGAAGGTCTCACTGGTGTCGGTAGTGATCGACTCAAACATTGCGAGCCCCTTCTTTACTAAGACATGGAAGCCCAAAGAAGTATCCATCGCTGAGACTGTGTTCACATGCTGTCTCAAGATCTGGCAAGCTACTAAGAAATATAAGCCGGAGGTGGGAGAGTGAACTGCTGGACCTGCAATGCTGAGCTGATCTGGGGCGGGGATCATGACTTTGAGGACTACGGCATGGAGGGCGACGGGATCGTATCCAACCTTTCATGCCCAGAGTGTGGTGCGTTCGTGCTGCATCACGCTCCGGTAGATGTACCTGAGGCTTCGCCTCTGGAGGGTGCGGACAAAGATGATCCATTCGTTAGAGGCTACAGGATCGGCTACTGGCAGATGAAAAATTACGGCGAAAAGGAAGCTGAGAAGCTCAAGCAGGAGGTTGAGCGGTGGAAGGAGATCGCCAAGCGATGAAGTTCCAAGTCAAGGAGCACGATAGGGGCACCTTCTGGGTGCGCTCTAGGCAGGGCAAGGGGGAGTACATGGTCGACGTTACTGCCTTGAACGGCAACGGGGCCTGCAACTGCCCCCACTTCAGGTGCCGACTCCAGCCAAAGGTGCTTGAGGACGGGGAGACTCGACGCTGTAAGCACATCTTGGCGGTCAGGGAGTACATGTCTGACATGATCGTTAAGGAGCTCTCCAAGCAGAACAAGGACATAGGAGTCTGATGGGCAGGATTAACCCCATATCGGCTAAGCGCCGAGAGCAGATGAAGATTTACGCGCAGAAGCGCAAGGCCTTCCTGAAGGCCAACCCTAAGTGTGCAGTGTTCCCGAGCAGGAAGGCGACGGATGTGCACCACATGCGAGGTAGGGCGGGTGCCCTGTACCTATGTGAGGCCCACTGGCTGGCTGTATCCAGACAGGGCCATCACAAGATAAACGAAAACCCTACTTGGGCGCGGGAGATGGGATTCCTGTGTGCCAAAGGCCAATGGGGAATGCAGCCAGATGAAGGAACACAGTCATGAAGAATAAACCACCAGCATTCCAGCTGTATGTGAACGACTTTCTGTCGGGCACAAGTCACATGTCGAATGAAGAGGTCGGCTGCTACATACGATTACTCTGCCACTCCTGGGACCGTGATGGGCTCCCTGATGATGAGGCTATTTTGGACCGTTTAGCGGGTAGGCCTTTTGCTAGGGCTAAAGGCTATACAGAAAAACCTTTTTTCGAGGAGTACGCACTTGTCATGGAGAAGTTTGCCGCCGACGAAAGTGGTATTTTGAGGAACTCAAGGCTCGAGGAATACCGAAACCATGTGGTTACCCTTCGGGCAAAACGCGCCGAATACGCAAAAAAAGGCGGAGAATCGACCAAAAACAAGTGGGCCAAGAAGGTTAATGGCAAGGAGGCCAAAAGGCCTAGCAAAAGGCTATCTGAAAAAGGGCCTAAAGGCGGGCCACTTCATACTTCAAACTCTATTAATAATAGCGGGGTAAACGAGAGCGATATTAGGTTGGTTTTGGATAAAATGAACGAGGTCCTCGAGTCCAAGGGCTTCAAGAGTCCGACCTACAAACTGACCGAATCCCGACGCGCTCTGATTGCTGCAGTCATCGAGGAGTACAAGGACCTGCCCGGTATTCTTCAGGCAGTTGCTCGCACCACAGAGAAGTGGGCTGACACAAAGTACCAGACTGGTCTTAACCCAGACAACTTCTTCAAGCTGGACAGATTTAACCCCCACTACGAACAGCGTGAGTTCATGGGGCACAAGGACGACTCCAACCGGAAGGAGGCTAATCGTCGGATTGAGGAGCTTAGTTCCAAGTTCCTCAACCCTGAGACCGGAGACTTTTCATCTGAGCACCGTTATGGGGACGGATCTCTAAAGCCCGAAGCCCGTGCTGAGCTCAACAAACTAAAGGCGCAAATAACAGCATGAACAAAGCAGAACTACTGAAGCAATTGGAGCACGTAATCCTTGATTTAATGGCGGCAACCACCAAGCCGCCCACCAAGAAGGGCATGGCAGAGACTCAGGATTACGTCCTGAAGTCATACAAGAACCTGCACCGAATTAAACGGGAGCTTAGCAACGATTAACCTGTAGCTGGTGGGGACTCCACTAGGCCGCCTCCTTTGCCCTAACGGGTCCCTAGGCCTAACCCCACCAGCTACTACAAAAGAAACAATAAAATGGTAGAAACAGTAATGAGAAGCAGGACCGCCACAAGCGGTGGAAGACTTAGCCCAAATCGTCTTATGACAGATATATGCAGAGTATTTGGGGTAACACAGCAACAGATCATGGGCGGTAGGCGGACCGAAGAGATAGCAATACCCCGACACTTCTATGTGGGTATGCTGATTCGATCCGGTTACGGGTACAGTGAGTTAGGCAGATTAATGAACCGTGACCACGGCACCATGATTAACTCACGCACCCGCATGGAGCAGACCATCGAGACTAATGACCGAAAGTGGCGTCGTGAGGTAGCACACCTCCGCCGCCTTGGATACGACCTCTAATGGGCCGTTTCACCATAGATGATGTGGCTGTTCCCATAATCGGGTTCAGCCCCATCATCTGGGTGATTCTGCACATCCTAGGAGTACTTAAAGGATGCCAATAAAGAAGCCAGATACATGCCCTTTTTGTGGGGGAGCCGCCGTAGTTAGAAAGTCCTTTCTGGACTCCAAGGAATGGTGGGTAGCCTGCAAAGAGTGCGGGGCCTTAGGGCCTTTCAAGAAGACACGCAAGGAGGCTGTGGATGAGTGGAACCGAAGAGATATCACCGAAGCTCACGGATAAGGAGGTCTATGTCGTAGCTGAGGTGAGGGATGGGTATTGCACCTCAATACTGCCTTCGACGGGATTCTCCTCGCACGAGGAAGCCAAAGCACAAGCCTCTAAGAACGTACTAACCCGAGGCGGCCAGTATGTGGTGTTCAAGTCGTGCGGCGGGTACACCAGCAAGGTTACTGAATGGGCTGCTGACGACCTGATTCACACATTCAGCGAGGACGACGTATTGCCGTTTTGATATGATAGGTGGGCTCAGTGACCTCAGGGGCGAGAGGGCGCTACTGTCGGAAGTAATTCTTCAGGCATTTGAGAACTATGTCGCCTTGAGAGAGATGGGCTACATCGTTGATGGAGAACCTAAGTTCATACCCGACACAGACAACATACCTCACAATCACGATGAGGCTTACGTGTGCGTCCGTTTCCTGTTCGGCAGGGGCCTCGACTGGGCTGTATCAATGGGACGCCTTAGAATTGATCCTGACGCAATCAGAAGCAAACTAGAACCAGACTTATGGCTACAACTACACGAAAGACTCCGAGTGAGTCCTGGAGTAAAGTGGAATCCAACAGAACCTTGGCCCGGATGCTCGCCAACAGGACAGGTATCCCAGTCGCCAAAGTAAAGATGCTCCTACTGGAGCTCGCCAACCTCATACCTGAGCTCCTAGTTCAGAACAAAAGGGTGTGCCTATGGGGAGTTGGAACATGGCACCTCAAGCACCGTAAGGGCAGGGTAAGCCCCAACCATCCTGTTGAAGCTTTAAGGGTACAACTCGACTCCTTTTATGCACGCTTTGTTGGCTCTCCTCCACTAAGAAATACTATCAAACTCCTGGTGGGATCTCTTCAAGCTGGTAAGAGCGATAAAGGCGAAACAGAAGAAAAAGTATGCAAAAAGTAGCTTTTTGTTCTAAGCAACATACAGGCAGTGTTGCTCCTGTAATATGCTAACAAAGTATTTCGTGTTTTATTAACTTTCTCGCTGACGAAAACTTCCCGAATACTCGAAACTCCACACCAGATCGCGGCCCTATACCCACCATTAATGATCGGCAAACCTATTAGGCGCTCACTAATGATCGGCTACCACCCAAGATCCTCATTAGGCAGGTTCTCCTTAGCCCAACACTTGTCCTTCAACTGCGCTGCATAGGGCATATAGCACCCGCACCCCAGATGTGAGCCCTTAAAAGGCCTGCATGTCTGCGTATGCTTGCTGTAGATAGGGCACTTCATACAGATCCTCATCCTAGACCTAAACTGCACCCTTAACTCAGCCTGCGATTTACGCCCCCTGAGGCCCTGTATAAGAGCTTTTACCATTCCCCAGACCAAACGACCCCTGTCACCCCACCCAACGCTTCCTAGCTCATCCTCGAGCACTTCTTCCCAGTCCCAGAAACGCTCCGATTTAAGGCCAAATACCTTCATATATACAAAATACACCGGAAACTGCAGATGAACAGGGTAAACAACACAGCATTCTGCAAAGTTCTGCACCATATATAAAGACCCTGGGAAGATCTGTGGATGATGTTGTTTTTTAGGGCTGGGGAAGCTGGAAAGTTGAGAAGTGACCCCTATACATTGATCGCGTCGCACACCACGTCCCCCCTCCCACCCTATACCTTTCTGCCCTAGGGTATACCCCGCCCACCTGAGCCACTAGGTGAGGCCTCTGATGGAAGCCGTGCCGAGTTAGCTCGGGGAACAGTACAAGCCATCAGGCATTGGACGGGTGCGCCACCGCCAAGCATGGGCGTATAGTGGAAGCTATGCCCCTATGCGGACGTTGAATTGTACGTTGTGCGTGCTGCATGGATGTGTTCTATCCAGCACCGAAAAGCACGGGAAAGCAATCGCGGAAGCTAGTGCG
>Ga0098074_1000268_pt1 | contig 40978 bp, 35 predicted proteins | sample 32_taG_FD_75064 | JGI IMG/M metagenome (GOLD analysis project Ga0098074, IMG submission 75064) | Marine viral communities from the Gulf of Mexico - 32_GoM_OMZ_CsCl metaG | ecosystem: Environmental > Aquatic > Marine > Oceanic | place: Atlantic Ocean: Gulf of Mexico | collected 2015-07-12 | reverse complement strand
TGTTGTATCGGCTTCGGGGGCTGCATCACGGGCTGGCGGCACCGGGGCAGGGCCCTGAGTGGTGCGGCGCACGGCCTGAATGCTTTCCAGTCTTGGAACAAAAGCCTGCGCGGTGTCTGTGCGGAAAGCGCCGCTAAGCTGGGCGTTTTGTGCAATTTCAATCATTACATCGGCGTCCAGATTTTCAATGTGGTCGGGACGCAATGTGCGGATAAAAGCGGTGTCCAAATTGGCCACATCTTGTGGCTGTAGGGACGGTGCAACGCGGTTTGTGAAGATGTCCTGCTGTGTATCGGTAAGCGCGGCGCGTTGAGCCGGTGTGAATGCTTTTAGTGTATCCGGCTGGATACGGCCAAAATTTTCGTCATTTATGCGAGCAAGGCGCTGGGGTGTGAAAATGTCGGCCTGATCTGGCGTATAAGTATGAGCTTGGTTGCCGCGGTATCTTGGGGCGGCGGGCTGAGCCGGAGGCGTTGTGTTCCGGGCTGCATCGCCTGCATTGGCTTGCTGCTGTTGTGTTGGTTGTGGCTGGCTTGGGCCTTCTTGCGCGGCCATGGGAAGCTCTTCATTCAACAAAGCTCCCTGACGGGCGCGCTGGGCTGCCAGTTGTTCTGCCTGAATGGCTGCGCTGCTTCTGATAGGTTCCGGCGCTTGTTGCGCAATAGGAGCTGTATCCAGATCGGGTGTTACGATTTCGGCTTCCGGCGCATCGGCGCGGGCGGCAGGCTCGACCGGAGATATGGGTGTTAGTGTTTCTGCCGGATTAACGTCATCGGCGGCTTGCGCGCTGTTCGGCTGAGATGGTGCTACTGTTGCTTCTGCTTCAACGCGCGGTGCAGGCGCATCGGCGAGTGCGGCAGGGGATATATCGGCATCAGGCGCTGTGAGTGTCGTTTCCGGTGTATCGGCGCGGGCGGTGATCTCGACCGGAGATATGGGTGTTAGTGTTTCTGCAGGCTCAACGGCCTCGGCAGCATCAGCGATGATTGGCTGTGCAGGGGCTTGGGTTGTTTCTACGCGCGGCGCTGTTTCAATCGGCGCGGTTGCTGCGGCTTCGGGTGTTACGGTTGCGTCCAGTGCGGCAGCGTCCAGTTCAGCAGCGCGGGCGCGGGTCGGGCCGAAATTCAAAGCTCTTGTTACACCATTTGCGGCGCCTTCGATCGCAAAGCCTAGGCCTCTACCGATGGCGTAATCTGCGGCGAATCCAGCAGCAGCGCCTGTACCGACACCGAAAGTATAAGTACCCCAATTGAATTCGGTTTGGTCCGTGCCTGTCTGACGCAGGTAATCATTGTTGAATTGCAGGGCGCCATCAACGGCACCAAAGCTACCTTCGATAGCGGCAAATCTTCTGGTCGTGGTGGCAACACCTGTTAGAACGCTGCGCTCGGCGGCTTCTCTGGCGGCGACTTCGGCTGCTTCACGTACGCCAACCTGAACGCCGTTTTCAACGGCTTCGCGGATAACACCCATTGCGGCTTGCTGGCCGGCGCGCTTAATACCTTGTTGTGCCAAAAGGCTTGTACCACCGGAACCAACAGCCAAGGCAACCGATAGAATATTGGTTTCATCGGTCAGCATGTTTCCAGCAGCGCGACCGAATGTGCCCCAGTCATTGCGGGTGATTTCAAATGTTTGTGAGGCATACAAGAATGCCATCATCTCGTTCATTTCTTCAGGGGAGTAATCAGAGAATACTCTGATATCGCCGGCTTGTTGCAGAACTTCCCAGAACTGGTTTTGCTGTTCGGACATATAGCTTATGCCCCAATCACCAATGGTTTCGGCATCATATCCGTTTTCGCCGCCAGCTTCTTCCCATGTCTGGCCCGTTTCTTTTTCGAACAGGATACGGGCGGCTTGCTGGAAGCTCTCGGTTTGTGCAAGCTCGGCTTCGGTCGGGCGGGAGGCCTGTGTGAAGATAGAACCGTCATAACCAAAACCGGAAGCAGTATCGTTATAGAACGTGGCTGTCTCGGCGCGGCTTTCGTAATCTTGCGCAGCCGAAATCAATTCTTCCGGGTCATCAGGCATTGTGCTGATGAATGTTTCCATTTCGCGGACTTGTGCGAGCAGGGCTTCTTGTGATTCTGTGCGCTGGCCTTCCGGCGGCATCAATTGTTGTGCGATACGGTCGGTCAGGTTTTCGGCATAGCCGCTTGCTGCCGCGCCTTCAAGGCGGGAGTAGATAGCGGACATAACACCAAGGTCACGAACTTGATCGGCGGAAAGGGTGCCATCTTCTTCGGCCAGTTGTTCGGCGCCCATAACCAGGTGCGCGGAGTGATTCTGCAGGAGCGTGTTTTTGATAGTATCACTGGCGTCCATACGGGTAACGCCCTGACGCCATAAGCGATCAGAGAAGTTCTGGTACATTTCAACATCAGCATTGATCTGTGCAACGCCCTCGGCGGTCATTTGACCATCTTCAAGGTTTTGCAGGGCAATCGCACCGCGTGAAGCGTATACGGAATAATGCATGGCTGCTGCCATGAGCTCTTCGCTAGAGCCGGTGGCCATCAAATCCTGAAGGTCTTGTGGGAATTCTGTTAATGTGGCGGCTTCGGCCTCAATGCGCTCTTGCTCGCGCGGGTAATCTTCACGGATCCACTCAACCAGCAATTGGGCGGGGTCAAAATTTGCGAGGGCTTCATCGCCATTGCCGCTCCAGTCCCAGAAACTGTCGGCATCTTCTTGTAAATCCTGACGGGTTTCTGCAACATTACGCGCCCATGCGTTAACGCCATGAATGGCATTGTAATCGGCTTCGGCAGCGGCCAGAAGAGCTGCGTTCCCACGCAAGACTTCATCAGAAACGGAAAGATCCGCGTCCAGGCTATTCAAAGCCCAATCGCGAAGGTATTCTGTATTTCCATTTTCTGTTTCTGGCGTATCGACCATGTATGTTCACACCTTTATTTCTATTACTCTAGTTACACTTATTTGTTAATTTTTTCTTCGTTATTAGTTACCTGTATATAGATAAAGTCTTAATATCCGGTTAATTACTATGGTTCCGGGGCTTCGAAAGCCGGAGCCGTCGTTTGTGCAGGTGCCGGAGTTGTAAGTCTCGGTGCTGGCGCGTCAGGGTTTTCGGCCTGATCGGCAAACAGGGTTGGCAAAAGATGCTTCTGGGCAACATAGGCCGCGCCCGCAACCAGCAAACCGGTTACAACCGAATTGATAATACCGCGACCACCAAAGGCTGTGCTCATGGCAAAGGCCGCTAGGCCAGCAGCGCCACTGAGCATTGGATTTTCCATGATGGCTTTCCAATCGCCTTCGGAAAAATCCTCCATAAGATTGTTGATGTTTTCTGTATCAATGCCGGTAGCACCAGTGAAAGCACTGCGTGCAAGGTTACCGCCTTGTTCAAGGACAGCATCGGTACTGCGTCCGTCCGTGGCGTAATGCGCACCAACACCGATGGCGGCCATACCCGGAAGGCGTGAGGCCATTCCTAGACCCCAACCGGCTGCTCTAAATAATGTTCCTATGCCTGCCATATTTCGTTCCTCTTTACTACGCTTGTTAGTAAAGGTACGAAACGTTTCCACTTTATATTTTAGGGGAGGTGTCCGTTTGCGGACTTATCGTTTCATACCCTCTATATTACCGTTTTTACTCTATTATTGTTTTTATACTTTTTTATTTGTTAAACACATAATACGTCATTTTGGCTAGTTTTGCAAATTTATCACGATTTTATGTACTTAAATCATTGTTTTATAGAGTTTATTCTATCATATGAGGTGTGAAAAAACTGTAAAAAAAAGCCGCTGTTCGGGCGGCTTTTTGATTAAATTCTTAATCGCAGTTTTAATGGCGGAAGTGGCGGTGACCGGTGAAGACCATGGCCAAGCCCCGTTCGTTTGCAGCCTCTATGACTTCTTCGTCACGGATGGAGCCGCCGGGCTGGATAACGGCCGTTACGCCCGCATCGGCGGCGGCGATGAGGCCATCGGCAAATGGGAAGAACGCGTCAGAGGCCACGACAGAGCCTTTGGCAAGGGATTGCTCCAGCTCTTGCTGCTTGGCGGCTTCCTCGGCCTTCCAGGCGGCAATGCGGGACGAATCGATGCGGCTCATCTGGCCTGCGCCGATTCCCACTGTGGCCAAGTTCTTGGCATACACAATCGCGTTGGATTTAACATGCTTGGCAACGCGGAAGGAGAAGAGCAGGTCTTGCAGTTCCTTTTTGGTCGGCTCGCGGTCGGTGACCACTTTCAGATGGCTTTCTTCAATGCGGAAGATGTCGGCGTCTTGCACCAGCATACCGCCCGCAATGCGGGAAACAATACGGCGTTCCTGATCGCGCGCGGGCATGCCGCCTGTGGTGAGAACGCGGATGTTGCCTTTTGCTTTCAGGGCTTCCATCGCATCGCCTTCGATATCGGGCGCGATGATAACCTCAACAAAGCGTTTGATAATTTCCTCGGCCAGATCTTTTGTCAGGGTGCGGTTGATGGCGATAATGCCGCCAAAAGCAGAGACAGGATCACAGGCCAGCGCGCGGTTATAGGCGGCCAATGTGGTCTCGCCCATGGCAACGCCGCACGGATTGGCGTGTTTGATGATGGCCACGGCAGGTTCATCAAATTCGCTGACCAGTTCGAACGCGGCATCGGTATCGTTGAGGTTGTTGTATGAGAGCTCCTTGCCCTGAATTTGGGTGGCGCTGGCTGCGCCGGGGCGGCGGTTATCATCGGTCACATAGAGCGCAGCGTTCTGGTGCGGGTTTTCGCCGTAGCGCAGGGTTTGTTTGCGCGTGCCGGAGAAGCTGATGCGGCGGGGGAAGCCGAAATCATCGCCCATCTGGCCGACAAACCAGCTGGCAATATTGGAATCATAGGTGGCGGTCAGGGCGTAGGCGGTGGCCGCCAGTTTCTTGCGCAGGCCGTGCGTGACCGCGCCGTCATGCGAGCCCATATCGTCCAACACGTTCTGGTAGTCTTGCGGGTCGGTGATGATGGCGACGAAATCATGGTTTTTAGCGGCGGCGCGGATCATAGCGGGGCCACCAATGTCGATATTTTCAATGCAGTCGGCAAAATCGCCGCCGCCGCGTACAGTCTCGGCGAAGGGGTAGAGGTTCACAACAACCATGTCGATATCGGTGATGTCGTTGTCTTTCATGGCTTTGACATGGCTCTCGTCATCGCGCTTGGCCAGAATACCGCCGTGGATGGTGGGGTGCAGGGTTTTAACGCGCCCGTCCATGATCTCGGCAAAGCCGGTGTGGTCGGAGACGTCCTTAACCTTGATGCCTGCCTGTTCCATCGCCTTGGCCGTGCCGCCGGTCGAGAGAATTTCAACGCCGAAGGCCTGAAGCTTCTCGGCAAATTCAACAATGTCTGTTTTATCGGAAACAGAGATAAGCGCGCGTTTGATTTTTACAGCGCGTGGATCGCGGATTACGGTATCACCCATGTGGTTTATAGCCCTTTTTTATGTGGTTTGTTATGCGGTAGTGTTTTAGGCGCTAATGCACGCTTAGGCAAGGGGCAGGTTTGGAAATTACGCCTTTTTTTCCAAATGTGGGCTGCCCTTTTTCGCATAAACCCCCCGCAAATCCGGCACAGGGGCAAATTGATCGGTAATCCCGATCACAGTTTCCGAGCCGCCGAGGAAAAGGAAGCCGTCGTCTTTGAGCTGCTTGGCCAGCCTTGAGAAGATGTCGGCCTTATCGACTTCATCGAAATAGATCAAAACATTACGGCAGAAAATAACGTCCAGTTGGCCAAAGCCCGCCATGCTGTCCAGTAAGTTGAATTGTTTGTATTGCACCATACGTTTGATGTCATCGGAGATTTGCCAGCGGTCTTCGACCTGCTTGAAATGTTCCAGCAAAAACTGAACGGGCAGGCCGCGCTGGACTTCAAACTGGGAATACAGCCCGCCTTTGGCGGCTTCCAATATATCATTCGAGATATCGGTGGCCAATATTTCCATGCTCCAACGGGAGAACTGGTTTTTCTGGCTTTTCAGCAGCATGGCAAGGGAGTAAGGCTCTTGCCCGCTGGAGGCCGCCGCGCACCAAATGCGGAATTTGCGTTCGTGGATGCGCGATTGCAGCAGATAGGGCATCACCACATCACGGAACGTATCGAAGGGGCGCATGTCGCGGAAGAACGAGGTCTCGTTGGTGGTCATGGCCTCGACGATATCATCGATTAACTTCGGCTCAGGCACGCCGCGCAGATTGGCGGTCATCATATCAAGGGATGAAAAATTCCATTTTGCGGCGATAGGTGTCAAGCGGGATTCGAGCAGGTAAGCTTTGTCCTGTGTTACCACAAGACCGGATTTTTCCTTCAGCAAATCTCTATAAATATCAAAATCAATTAAACGCATTCTATTACCGATACTTTCATATATTATTATTTACTACTCTACACCTGTACTGGTTTTGTATATAGCCCTGTCGCGGCCTTTTTTATCCACGGGCCGATTTCAGTCAGGGGAAGAACCGCATTGCAAATTCCCGCGGTGGCCACGGCGCCGGGCATACCCCAGACAACACTGCTGGCCTCGTCCTGCGCAATCACGCGCCCGCCTGCGGCCGAGAGTGCCTTGCAACTATCCCGTCCGTCATGTCCCATCCCTGTCAGGATCAGGCCGAGAATTTTGTTGCCGTAAAGCGGAAGCAGGGAGCCCAACATGGGCTCCACCGAGGGTTTACAATAATTAACGGGCGCGCCGTCCTCTAAAACGATGAGGGTTTTACCGTCTCTGCTTTTTTCAAAAGTCATGTGAAAGCCGCCGGGCGCCACATAGACCTTACCGCCCTCCAGAAGCATGCCGTTTTCGCCTTCATATGCCGTAAGCCCCGTTTGACGGGATATGTGCTCGGCAAGAATTTTAGTGAAGGTGGCGGGCATATGCTGGGTGATAACGATAGGAATTGTTAGCTCAGTGCAGTGTTTAAGAACCTCGAACAGCGCTTGGGGGCCGCCGGTCGAGCTGCCGATGGCCAGAATTTCGGGTTTGCCTGCGTAAATCCCTGCGGCAGCGCGCAAAGTGAATCCTTGATCGTTGGGGGCGGCGGTTGGCGCGGTGCGCGCAAGCGGCGCGGCTCTCTTTGGTGTGGGTTTTACTTTTTGCGGGCACAGGCTTTTGATAAGTGCAAGTAGGGATTGGTGAAACGCGCTTCCGGTTTTGGCCTCGCCCGCGCCTGGTTTGACGAGGCATTCCACCGCGCCCAAGGCCATGGCCTTCATGGTGGTTTGCGCGCCTTTTTCTGTCAGGGAAGAAAACATTATGATTTTGGAGTCGGGGCTTTTTCCGCGAATGCGGGGCAGGGCGGTCAGGCCGTCCATTACGGGCATTTCGATATCCAGAATGATAATATCGGGTTGTTCGCGCGCCGCCGCATTGATGGCAATCTCACCATTGGCGATGGAGGCGATGATCTCCATGGCGGGATCTTCTTCCAGCAAATGCGTCAGGGCGCCACGGATGACGGAAGAATCATCGACCAACATAATCCGAATTTTATTGTTTTTATTATCCTGCACGGATAACCCTCTGTTCTTTTATAATTTTTCGCTACAGACTTTTTTAGTCTATAAGCCCCACTTGTATGAACTTTGATTTAATAATGCCGCTATCGAAAGGCTTCATGATGTATTCATTGGCACCGGCCTGAATGGCGCGGGCGATGTGTTTCATGTCGTTTTCCGTGGTGCAGAAGATTACGCGCGGGTGATCGCCGCCTTCCATCTGGCGCAGCCGTTCCAGAAATTCCAGCCCGCTCATGATCGGCATATTCCAGTCCAGAATGATGGCATCGGGCATGCGCGTTTGGCAGAAATGAAAGGCTTTTTCGCCGTCTTCGGCTTCTTCGCATTCCAGCCCCAGATCTTCGGCAATGCGGCGGGCGACTTTTCTGACTACGCGGCTATCGTCCACTATCAGGCATAATTTCATTGTTCATCTATCCAGTTTTTTTCGTACTACCTAATATTTATAGTCTCTAATGTTGAAGATAATCTTAAAAGTGCTTATCCGATTAGAGCATAAAGTCTAGACCGCGCCTAGTAGTTTGGGCACATCCAGCACGACCAGCAATTTGCGCTCCAGCCTGTAAATACCTGATGAAACCGCGAGCCAGACCGGATCGAGCGTAGCCGGGTTGGGCTGGAAATCGCCGCGGGGCAGGCTAAGGACATCGCCGACCGTATCGATGAGCAGGCTGAACAGCTCGCCGTCATGCTCGACCACGACGCTCATATCCTTCTCGCCCGCCTGTTTGACGCGGGGCGGCAGGCCGAGGCGTTTGCGCATGTTAATGGCCGTGACTATGCGCCCGCGTAGGTTCAGCGAGCCTTCGACCTCGGGCGGTGCTAACGGTACGCGGGTGACGCGCTGTTCCCGCAAAACGTCTTGCACTTGCAAGACCGGAATGCCGAAGGTCTGATCGGCAATGGTGATGGTCAGAAAATCATGCTGCGGCGCGTTTTCGTTGCTATTGGCGGGCATGTCATAGGCGGCGGCGTCAATGCTCATGATGCTTTTCCTTGTGCGGGCAGGTTGTCGGCGAGGGTTTGCGAGACGGTATCCAGCAAAGTGTCGCGATCAAATTTGGCGATGTATTTTTCAAACCCAACTTGCGCGCCGCGGTCAATATCTTGCGGCGTGGCATGGGAGGTGAGGGCCACCATGGGCGTATTTTGCCAGTTGCTGCCTTTTTTGACTTGGCGGGCAAATTCGAAACCGTCCATCTCCGGCATTTCGATATCGCTGACGATCAGATCGAACGCCGCGCCGCTCTCGCAGAGCGCCAGCGCATCAATCGGGCTATCCAGCGTGGTTACATCATAGCCTGCGACCTTGAGCAGGGGCGTGAGCATGTTGCGGAAAAACGGGCTGTCATCTACCAGCAGAATATGACGCTTGCCGGTCTGTACAGGGTCTTTTGCCGAGCCATAAGGCGTGTCGTCATGATCTTTGTACCATTCCTTGTTCACCGAATTCAGGAAATGGCCGATATCGACCACATCGGTGGCTTTGCCCTGTATAATGGCGCTGCCCATCAGGCCCGGCGCGGCGCCCTCGACCTGAATGTCGATATGGTCTTGGGTAATGTCGATGATGTTATCGACGAGAATTCCCATCGCCATTTTCTTGTCGGAAAACACCAGAACAGGTTTTTCGGTCGCGCCTTCGATTTGCGTCTCGGCGCTGAAGGGAATAAGGGGCATTAAAGCGCCGCGATATTGCACGAGCATTTGGCCATTGGCATATTCGACCGTGTTCATTTTTATGTTTTCCAAGCGGGAGACTAGCGAAAGCGGCACGGCTTTAGGCGCTTTACCGCCAGCGGAGAACAGCAATAGCGATATTTTATCTTTGGCCGCGCCGTCATTTTGCATGGATTCTGCGGCTGTGGCGGCGGCCTTGGATTTGCTGGTGTCGATTTCTCCGGTGGCGCGGGCAAGGCCGTTGGGGTCGAGAATCATAATGACGCTGCCATCGCCCAATATCGTATTACCCGCAAAAAGGTCGATGTCGCGCAGAATTTTCGAGACGGGTTTTACCACGATTTCTTCGGTATCGAACACGCGGTCCACGATAATGCCGAAGGTGTAATTGCCGACCTGGGTTACGATGATGTAGCGGTGTTTCTTTTCGTTTTGTGCCTCTTCGTTTTTAATTTGCAAGATGTCGCCGAGCGTAACGAGCGGCAGCAAATGATCGCGCAGACGAAACACCGGCGCGCCGCCGACCATTTCGATGCGGGTATCGCCGTGGGCGGGTGCCATGACCAATTCGCGCACGGAAAGCTGGGGGATTGCAAAACGCTCGCCCGCGGATTCCACGATCAAGGCCGAGACGATGGCGAGGGTGAGCGGGATCTTGATGGTAAAGGTTGAGCCTTTGCCTTCCTCGGAATGCAGCGCGATGGAGCCGCCGATTTTTTCGATATTCGTGCGCACAACATCCATGCCGACGCCGCGCCCCGAGACGGATGTGACTTTTTCGGCCGTGGAGAATCCGGCCTTAAAGATGAATTGTTGAATTTGCGCAGGACTCATGGTCTCCAGTTCTTCGGCATTGGCCAATCCGTTTGAAATAATTTTGGCTTTGATCTTATCAATGGCGAGCCCTTTGCCGTCATCGGAGATTTCGATAATGATGTGCCCGCCCTCGTGATAGGCGTTCAGGATGACTTTTCCTGTCTCTGCTTTGCCGGCGGCGCGGCGGGTTGCGGGGTCTTCAATGCCGTGATCGGCGGAGTTGCGCACCATGTGGGTGAGCGGGTCTTTAATGAGCTCCAGCACTTGGCGGTCAAGCTCGGTATCTTGCCCGATCATTTGCAGATCGACCTTCTTGTTTAGCTCCATAGAGAGGTCGCGGATGATGCGGGGGAGTTTCGACCACGCATTGCCGATGGGTTGCATGCGGGTTTGCATCACGCCTTCTTGCAGGTCTGAGACGACATGGTTCAGGCGTTGCAGGGGCGCGGTAAATTCCGTCTCGCCCTGCATGCGCAAAATTTGCAAAAGCTGGTTACGGGTCAGGACAAGCTCACTGACCATCGTCATCAGGTTTTCGAGCACATCGACATTAACGCGCAATGTTTGATTGGAGGTTTGCGCGTTGGCGCTCGTGGTTTTTGCTGCGCCGTCCTCGGCGGCGGGCTCTGATTCTTCGGCCTGCGCTTCCTGAAGTTCAGCCTCAACTGCTGGGGGGGCGGGCTCGGCTGTATTCTCACTCTCGGGCGCTTGGTCTTCTTGCGCGGCGGGTGCGGCGGCAGGAGCTGCGCTCATAGCGCGGCCTTCGTAGACGGCATCAAGTTTGTTGATGAGCGCGCTTGAATCTGTGTCTGGCTCGGTGCCGTTCATTTCAATCTCGCCGAGAATGAATTTGATGGTGTCAATGGATTCGAAAATCAAGGTCACATATTCGGGCGTGACCTCTAAATCGCCGTCGCGGAAGCGCCCCAGAACATTTTCGGCGTGGTGGGCGACCTTGGCGAGGCGCGGCAAATCGAGAAAACCGCACGTGCCTTTAATGGTGTGCATCAGGCGGAAGATTTTGGACAGGAGGTCTTTGTCATTGGGGTTTTGTTCCAGATTGACCAGATCGTTATCAAGCTGTTCGATGCTTTCATTGGTTTCGGCAAGAAACTCTGCGACCAGATCATCCATGTTTTTTTGAACCCCTATAATAGTCGTTTTTCTACACGCAGTGGCGGGCAATTCCCTTGAGCTACAAGGATGCCAGAATTTGATTAAGAACGCCTTATTAAGTACGTCTTATTGTACCGTGTTTTAGCGAGGAGGCGAAATCTATAATGGATTCAGAGGGTTATTGCGCGCCGTTCCAATACTATCGTATGGGGGGTTTTTAAACGGCGGGTGATTTCATGTGAAATTCGACCGCGCCGCCCTCGTTTTTGGCAACGCGCAGATCAAAGCCGTATTTCTTGGCCATCAGCCCGCACATATAAGCGTGGACGTAGCGCGGCTCCAGCGTTTCCTGATTCATGTCATTGGCGAGCGCCTGATCCATCGGCGATTTCAGAGCGGCGTCGGGGCCTTGCGCGGATATAGCGGTGAGATTATCGCCCGCTTTGGTCACAGAGATAGTGCCGCCTTTGGGTAGACATTCGCAGCAGAGCAGCAGGGCGCAGATCAATAATTTCGAAAACCCGTCCGAGCGTTCCTCGGGGCCGATCGGGGCGTGCGGGTCCCAGTCTTGTGTGATTTTCTTGTCGAGTTCGATGAATTTCCCGAATGATTTGTGCACATCCTCAGGCTTGATCGAGACATCGCCGCCGCCCGCGCCGTACGCCATGCGGTAGGCTTGCAGCTTCGCGCTGGCCTGCGTGGCGCTGAATTTCAGCAGGTCAATGGCATCATCCATGGCATCGGCGCCCATTTCTTCCATGAATTCGATGCCGTTGGCAATGGCGCCGATCGGGCTGATCAGGTCGTGACAGACCTTGGAGGCCAGAATTTCGAGGAAGGCGGTTTCGATTTGTTGTCCCACGGATGTATTCCTTACTTATTTATTTGGGTGAGCGGCGCCGATTAAGGCTTTGTAAAGTCTAGAGTATACCCGATTTTCGCCACTTGTGAACAGGCCATGTCCGTTAATTTTTTTAAACCCTCTTCGGTTTTAGCCTCGGCTCTAGCGACCAGTACGCTTTGGGTGTTGGAGGGGCGCAGCAGCCACCAGCCATCATTCGTGGTCACGCGCACGCCGTCAATGTCATTAATTTCGAAATCGCCGCTCTCGGCTTTCAGGTTCTCGAAAACGCGCGGTACGAGATCGAATTTCTCGTCCTCGTCTACTTCAAAACGCACTTCAGGGGTGCTTTTTAAGTTATTGATGTGCTGCGTTAATTCCGAGAGTTTCTTGCCGCTTTGTGCAACCTCGTTGATCAGGCGGATAGCGCAATAGAGCGCATCATCATAGCCGTAATATTTATCGGCGAAGAAGATGTGCCCTGACAGCTCGCCCGCCAGCGGGGCGTCCAGCTCGCGCATTTTATCCTTAATCAGGGAATGGCCTGTCTTCCACATGACGGGATTGCCGCCCATGCGTTCGATCTCCTCGAACATCACGGATGAGCATTTGATATCGCCGATGATGGAGGCGCCCGGATGGGCTTCCAGCACGCCGCGCGCATAGAGTGTCATAAGGATGTCACAGCGCAGGACATTGCCTTTATCATCGACCACGCCGATGCGGTCGCCATCGCCATCAAAGGCAATGCCGAAATCGCAGCCCTCTTCGTGGACGGTTTTAATCAGGTCGGCGAGATTTTTATCGACGGTGGGGTCGGGGTGGTGGTTCGGGAAATCGCCGTCCACCTCGTCATAAAGTAAAGTATGTTCGCCGGGCAGTTTTGCGGCCAGCATGCGCAAAATATTGCCCGCCGCGCCGTTGCCGTTATCCCAAGCGATTTTGAATTTATGGTCCGTGTCCAGATCCTCTAATAAGCGGTGGACATAGCGGTTGCAAAGGTCAAGCGTTTGAGCCGAGCCTTCACCGCTCTCGAAAATGCCGGAGGCTGAAATGCGGCCAATTTCCTGAATAGTCTCGCCGAATACTGGGGCGTTTTGCAGGCACATCTTAAAGCCGTTGTAATCGGGCGGGTTGTGCGATCCGGTGACCATGATGCCCGCATCGGCCTTGGTGTCCTTCACTGCGAAATAGAGCATGGGTGTTGGGCCTAGGCCGACATTGCTGACATTGACGCCGACGCTCATGAGGCCATCGCCCAAAGCTTTAGCCAGCGCGGGGGAGCTGTGGCGGCCATCATAGCCGACGCAGACGGTATTGCCGCCCGTCTCGCGGCGCACATAGGTTCCAAAAGCGCGGCCCAAAGCATAAGCATCGGCCTCGGACAAATTATTGCCGATCTGCCCGCGTATGTCGTATTCACGCAGGATAGTGGGGGCGAAGCTGTAGGCGTCTTTGCTTGGGTTCACTGCGGGGTTGGACATTGTCTTGCTTTCTTTAGAGTTGGGCGGCCATTGATTTGATCATGGATTTGATTTGATCGCCAATGTCAGGGTCGTTGGCGCCATAGACCATGTTGGCCTCGATGAAGCCTGTGCGGCTGCCGCAATCGTAGCTTTTTCCGTCAAAGCGCATGCCGTAGAAGGGCTGCTTGCCGATCAGTTTGGCCATGGAGTCGGTGAGCTGAATCTCGTTACCCGCGCCGCGCTCGAAGGCGGAGAGGTGATCGAAAACTTCTGGCTGAAGGATGTAACGGCCAACCACGGACAGACGTGACGGGGCTGTGCCTTTTTCGGGTTTTTCGACAAGGCCTTTAATCTCGACTTTATTGTCGTTATCCGTGCCCGGCTCGATGATACCATATTTATAGGTTTCCTCTTCGGGGACTTCTTCGAGGGCGATGATATTGCCGCCTGTCTCGTTATAAACATCGACCATTTGTTTCAGGCAGCCCGTTTTGCCGCGCATCAAAACATCGGGGAGCAGCACGGCAAAGGGCTCGTTGCCGATTAGTTTAGAGGCGCACCAGATGGCATGGCCGAGGCCGAGCGGTTTGGGCTGGCGGGTTAGAAACAGCTTTCCGGCGGGAATCTCTAAATCGCGCACGGCCTTGAGCATATCGGTCTTGCCGCGTGCCTCGAGGGTTTGCTCCAGTTCGGGTTGGTAATCGAAATGCTCTTCCAGCATTTCTTTCTGGCGTCCGGTGACGAAGATGAATTCTTCTATGCCTGCCTCGCGCGCTTCTTCGAAAACATGCTGGATCAGGGGGCGGTCATTGATGGTCAGCATTTCCTTGGGCATCGCCTTGGTGGCGGGCAGGAAACGTGTGCCGAGACCGGCAACGGGGAAAATGGCTTTGCGCACGGGGGATTTGAAATCGGACATATCGGTTCAACCTTGGTTTAATTCTGTGAGCATATTTTAGGGGTATTTAACGCGCAAGCAAGCGATTTGGTTTCATTTTTTTAACAAAAGGTCTTTGGCCTCGTTCAGCTTTTCGGCCATCCATTGCGAGCCTTCTTGATCGGGGTGGACTTTTTTCATGAGTTTTTTGTAGGCCTCTTTTATTTCAATCTCGCTTGCGTTTTCATCCACGCCCAGCACGCGGCGCGCTTCTTGGGCGTCCATAGGTTTTCCGGTGTCGCCAACCTGCTTGTCATAGGCGGTGCGGCGGCGCCGTTTGGTGAACCATCCGATAACAAAGGGCGATAGAGCGGCAACCGCGGCAATTGCGGCGGGCAGGCGGCCTGTGACAGCCAAAACAAATAGCGCCACGCATATCGTTATAATGAAGACGGCAAGCACGAGCGCTTTGATCTCACGCACTTCGGCGCGCAGGAAAAAGCGGTACATGGCAAATATGCCGAGTATAAGACCAAGGGCGAGAAGCAAATAAGGCATGATTCTATCCTAGCGCATTTCCGGTAAGGGTTTAAAGCTTTCCGGCGCAATGCAGAGCATTAAATTGCGCACTTCCTGCCGCGCGGAGAGTTGCGAGAGGGTGAGGGTATTGGCGCCGTCCTCTTCCAGATCCAGCAGGGTCAGGCCTTTCAGGAACAGTTCTTTGAAGATGACGCGTTCCCCGAAGCCCGCAGCGATTTGGCAGCCGAAGCGGGTGGAGATTTGATCCAGCGCCGTGCTCATGTCCTCTTTGTTCTTGGCGTTGATATGAGAGAGGCGGTTGCGCATGATAATCCAGCGAATGGGCGCGGCATCTGGATTGCGTTTCAGCTTCTCGCTATTTTGCTCGCTCACCATATCGGTGTAAATGGAAGGTTGCAGGATATCATAGGTCTCGGCATCAATTTTAGCCAGCAAATCCAGATCGATAAAGCTGTCGTTCAGCGGGGTGATCAGCGTATCGGCGTAGGAATGGGCGACGCGGCTCAGGTAAGAATCGCTGCCCGGTGTATCAATAACGATGAAATCGCATTGCTGGCCGAGCTCCTCAAGGGCGAGCAGCAGGAAATCGCGCTCTTCGTCTTGCTGGGCTTGTAGTGTATCCGCGGCGCTTCGTTGGATGGCCATATGCAGCGGGCAAGGCAAGGCTTCGCGGGTTTTGGTAATGAAGTTGAATCGCCCACTCATATAGCGGGTCATGGTGCCTTGGCGGGCATCCAGATCAATTGAGCCGACTTTGTATCCCATCCGCAGCAGGGCCACGGCGACATGCATGGCGCCTGTTGATTTGCCGGAGCCGCCTTTTTCGTTGCCGAAGACAATGATATGCGCCCCGCCGCGCGCGTCCATGCCAGCGGAGGATTGTAATGTGTCTGGATCGGCGTTAGAGTTTAGGGTCATAAGAACAAAAACCGTGAATGGGGTATAAAGCAATGCCGGATAAGAATAGCACAACCGCCGAGAAACTGGGAAGCCTTCGTCAACAATTCAATACAATGGGGGTCGACGGATTCCTGATTCCCCGCGCCGATGAATATCAGGGCGAATATGTGGCCGATTACGCCAACCGCATGAGCTGGTTCAGCGGCTTTACCGGATCGGCAGGGACTGTGGTGGTGCTGCGGGATAAGGCAACGGTTATGACAGACGGGCGGTATCTGATTCAGGTTAAGGATGAGGTTGACCCGATTTGTTTTGATACGGAGGATATAACAAAAAAATCCCCCGGACGTTGGATTGCCGAACATGCCGACCAAGACGCGGTGATCGGGTATGATCCGAAGCTGCATACCCCCAAGCAGATCGAAGCCATTGAGAAAGAGGTCGGGGATAAGGGGATTACCCTAAAGGCGGTCGATCATAATCTGGTCGATTTGATATGGGACGATCAACCCGCAGAGCCAAAAGGCGCGGTGGAATTATTCCCCGAGAAATTTGCGGGCATGGCGATGGTGGATAAAAAGAAACTGGTGATGGATGCTGTGCGGAACGAGGGCGCGCATGGCATGGTGATATCCATGCCGGATTCGATTTGCTGGCTTTTGAATATACGTGGGTCCGATGTGGATTATACGCCTGTGGTGCTCTCGAGTTTGTTGATTGATACGGAGAAGGACGCGCTGGAGCTGTTTATCGACCCTGATAAAGTGAACCCCGCCATCTATGCTGCGCTGGGCAGCGAGGTTGTATTTTTACACCCTGATGAGTTGCACAATAAGCTGGAGGATATGGGGCAGGCGGCGCAAAAATCCGGCAAGCCCGTTTTGCTGGATCACCAGCGATCGAATATCTGGTTCAAAAATGTGCTGGAGGGCGAGGGCGCCAAAGTCAATGATTTGAAAGACCCCTGCATCGAGCCGCGGGCAAAGAAAAATCCTTCAGAGATAGCCGCCATAAAGGATGCCCATATTACCGATGGGGTGGCGATGGTGAAATTCTTGCGCTGGCTGGATGGTGTTACCCCGCAAAGCGGTGAGGACGAGCTTTCTGTTGCACGCAAGCTGGAGGATTTCCGCCAGCAGGGCAAAGGGTATCGCAATCCGAGCTTTACGACTATTTCCGGCTTTGCCGGGCATGGTGCGATTATACATTACCACCCCACGCAAAAAACCAATAAGCCGATTGATAAGGCAGGATTGCTGTTGGTCGATAGCGGCGGCCAGTACGAGAACGGCACAACCGATATTACCCGCACGGTCGCCATCGGCCAGCCGAGCGAGGAAATGCGCGAGAGTTTCACGCAGGTGCTGCGCGGGCATATTGCCTTGGCACGTGCCCAATTTCCCGAAGGCACAAACGGCATGGCGCTGGATGCGCTGGCGCGTCAATTCCTGAGGAGTGCGGGTAAGGATTACGACCATGGCACAGGGCACGGCGTTGGATGTTACCTAAGTGTGCATGAAGAGGCAGCAGGCATTTCAACGCGCGGCAAAAATGCGCTGGAGGCCGGTATGTTGCTTTCGAACGAGCCCGGATATTACAAGACAGATGAGTACGGCATCCGGATCGAAAGTCTGATTCTCGTCCATGGGGATCAGGTCAGAAAAGATACCGGAGATTTGATGCACCGCTTCGAAACAGTAAGCTTTGCACCGATTTCAAAGGCATTGATTGTGGCCGGTATGTTATCGCCGGAGGAAAAGGACTGGATCAACACTTATCACGGGCAGGTTTATCAGAAGATCGCGCCATTGGTCGATGATGATACCAAAGCGTGGTTGCAGCAAAGCACGGCGCCGCTTCCTTAAAGAGGGGTGGGCTCAGACTTGCGGTTAAAGAACGGATTTTACTCCGTGGCCGTTTTTTGTTTTAAATTCTCCATCCGTCCGGCGGCTTTTTCGGCCTGATTTTTTTTATGGCCTTCAACGGGCGTAAATTGCAGGCGTTTCATCATGCGCGTTGCAATATCGGATTCGACATGGATATTGCTTCCTACCATTTCCTGTACCACGACGAACGGGCCGTAATAATACGCGTTCAATTTGATGGTATTCATATACGGATACGAATCAGGCGCGGCGAAATGCATTTTCGTACCCAAAACGGGGTAGGCGCCATTGGATGCGTGGGAAAATTTTAATTTACGAACATCAACACGGAATTTTTTTAGGTGCTTTTCCATGATGACCTGCTGGACATTATCCATCGTCATAAGGGTGTTAAAGCGGTATCCGTAGACATTGTAGAAAAGCGTGTTGTCGTAGACCGGATCAACAATTTGCAGGCTCAGGCGTTCGACTTTTTCGTTCTTGCTTGTCTTTAAATCATGGGGCACGTATGGCGGCGCCGCATTAGGAACACTGATTTTGAAAAGTTCGAAGGGGGATATGACATCGCTCCAGACCCGCTCCATGTCGCCTTTATAGGTGGTGCGCCCATCTTTCATGGTGAGGGAATTAAAAAAATCTTTTGCACGGTGGTCGAACATGGAGTCATCGGGGCCGGTATAGATTTGCTCCAGACGTGTGCTTTCTGTATACATGACGCGTATACGCGTACTGGCCAGCTTTCCATCTTCTGTGCGGTAGGCCATGATAACCTCTCCGCCCGGTCTGCGGTTGAAACTGCCGAGTTCCTTATCGCGAACAACCCCACCAATTGATTCGTAATATTTTATGTATTTGCCGAGATCCTTTTCAATCAGATCCGGAATGTCATTACTGGCGATTGAGCGGGCGATTGTTTGATCATAGCGTATGGCGTATTTTTTCACGATATCGATGAAATCTGTATTGTCAATCGTGGCCGTTGCTTCGGTGGTGGTATAGACTTCCTGTTCATTCATCCGGAAGACTTTTTTGTTCACCTTGTAATTTTCAGGCATAAGAACATAAAAGATGCCGTCTTCATCTTTATAATCTGTCCAGTTCTGGGCCTGTGCCTGCAGGCTGCTCATGACCAGTAGCATGAGAGCGGATAGAACGCTCAGCCCTGCGCGGTGTTTTTGTTGGCTTTGTAATGATAGCATTTTAAAATTTCTAAATCCGTTAAACGACAAATATTCATTTTAATATAGTTTACCAAGAAAAGAAAACGAGAAAAGCCGCTAGAGACATTCTATGCGGCTTTAAAAAACTTAAAAGTAACGTTTGGGGCGCTTCCCCGTAAAATTAATCGCGATCTCTACGCTTACGATCCATTTTACGTGCGCGGCGGATAGCTTCGGATTTCTCACGTGCTTTTTTCTCTGAAGGTTTTTCGTAATTTTTACGAAGCTTCATTTCACGGAAGATCCCCTCGCGCTGCATTTTCTTTTTCAGCGCCTTCAGGGCTTGATCCACATTGTTATCGCGTACGTTTACAGTGACCACTGGGCCTCAACTCCTCTCAATGTTAAATTCGCTTCTCAAAAAAATGACTTGTGCCACAAAATTAAAAAGCACACACTTCCTACCATCCCCATAGAGGATTGCAAGTAAAAAATGTCCAGATAAGCTATTATTATATGATTTTTCCCAGAATATTACAAGCGATTGCTACTTTTATATTAATTACCCACCCCGCCATGGCGCAAGACGAGCGGGCCAATCCCGAAGGCGCGGGGCCTGCCGCCGCTCATGAACAAACTGCCATTGCCAAGGATTTTATGATCGTCACGGCCAACCCGCTGGCCAGCCAAGCAGGATACGAGATGTTGCAGCGGGGCGGGAGCGCCGCCGATGCCGCCATCGCCGCGCAGGCCGTTTTGGGGTTGGTGGAGCCGCAAAGCTCCGGCCTTGGGGGCGGGGCGTTTGTTCTGTATTACGATGCGAAGGCCAAGGAATTAAAGAGCTATGACGCGCGCGAAACCGCACCCGGGCTGGCGGGGCCGTTTCTGTTTTATGAAGACGGCAAGATCATGGATTTCAAGGCCGCGCAGCTAAGCGGAAAATCGGTAGGCGTACCGGGCGTGCCGAAATTGCTGGCCTATCTGCATCAGGTGCATGGCGTGCGCACATGGATGGAGTTGTTTAATCCCGCGATAGAGTTGGCCGAAGACGGATTTGATGTGTCGCCGCGGCTGGCGGCGATGATAGCGCAGCACGGCGATGATTTACGCAGCTTTTCTCCCGCGGATCAGTATTTCTTTAAGGTCGGAGAGCCGCTGAAAGCTGGCGCCCTGTTGAAAAACCCTGAATATGCCGAGACTTTAAAGGACATGGCTTTTACAGGCGCCAATATCTTTTATGAGGGGCCGCTGGCCGACCAAATTGTTCAAACCGTGCAAAATGTGCAGGGACGCCCGGGCTTCATGACTGCCGAGGATTTGCGCCGCTATGATATTAAAGCCCGCAAGCCTGTATGCGCACCTTACCGCCTCTATGTGGTGTGCTCTATGGGAGAGCCATCGTCTGGCGGACTGACCGTTTTGCAAGCGCTGGGTATGTTGGAGGGCTACGATCTGGGCGCGCTGGGGGCTGATAATCCGCAAAGCTGGAGCTTGATTGCGCAAGCCAGCGCGCTGGCCTTTGCCGATCGTAACATGTATATGGCCGATCCCGATTTTGTGAATACGCCGGGTGTCTTGTTGCTTGATCCTGAATATATCGAGCAGCGCCGTGCGCTGATGGACCCTGCGCGCCCGTTGCAGGATTTGGTGGCCGAGGCCGGAGTGCCAGCGCTTTGGGATGGACCGCTCTATGATCGCGGCAATAGTCTTGATAAACCGGGCACGTCCCATATCAGTGTGGTGGACAGCGAGGGTAATATTTTGTCCATGACCACCACGATTGAGAGCGCATTCGGATCACACCAGATGGTAGGTGGATTTTTACTGAATAACGAGCTGACGGATTTTTCATTCGACTCGATCGGGGAAGAGGGGGCGCTGGTGGCCAATATGGTGGAGGGTGGTAAACGCCCACGTTCCTCCATGGCGCCTGTCATTGTCTTTAATTTGGAAGGTAATCCCGTTTTGACGCTGGGCTCTGCGGGCGGCAGCCGCATTATCGGCTATGTTCTGCAGCGAATCATCGCCGTTCTGGATTGGGAAAAGGATTTGGCCGAATCGATGGGGATGGCGAATATTATAGCACGTTCGGAGAAGAATATTGAAGTAGAGGAAAATTCAATCCTTTCAAAGACTTTGCAAGAAAACGGGCACAATATAGTGCAAAGCAGCATGATTAGCGGTTTGACAGGCATCCATATTAAGGAGGATAATTTAATAGGGAGCGCCGACCCACGCCGAGAAGGCATGGCGTTAGGGGACTAATTGGGTATTACCGTGTAAAATCAATTAAGTGGAGGCACCATCATGAAAAAAATTATGTTACTACCGGCCTTGTTATTGGCAATGATCTTTATTCTCGCCGCCGTGAGCGCCAATGCGGCCACACCGCTCGAGGGGTACTGGCTAACGCAGAATGAGCGCTCTGTCATTCGTATCGAGGAGTGCGACCAAGGCTTATGCGGCTATATTCACTGGATTATCGAGGGCGGGATGCAAACAGATTCCAAAAATCCCGCTGAATCCATGCGTGATCGTCCGATGTGCGGCATGCCGATCCTTTGGGGCATGTCAGAGACCAGCGGTACGCAGTGGGAAAACGGCAAAATCTATAAGGCCGATGATGGCGACATTTATGACGCCAATCTGACTTTGCAAGCTGATGATAGCTTGAAAGTGCGCGGTTATCGCGGGATTACGCTATTTGGTAAAACACAAGTCTGGAACCGCGTAAGCGCGGAGAATTATCCGGCCTGTACGAAATAAGTGAAATTTGAAATGAAGAGAGCCCCTCGCTTATAAAAGCGCAGGGGCTTTTTTTATGACCCTTTAAGCGGCTTTGCGAGCTTTCAGGTTCAGCGCGGCTTCCAGCAATTCTTGGGTGTAGCTTTCCTTGGGATTGTCGAAGATATCGCTGGCGGGGCCGCTTTCGACCACTTTGCCATCTTTCATCACGATCAGATAATGCGCCATGGCGCGGACTACCCGCAGATCGTGGCTTATGAACATATAGGTCAGGTTTTCTTTGGCTTGCAACTCGCGCAGCAGATTCACAATGCCCGCCTGTACGGAGACATCGAGCGCCGAGGTCGGTTCGTCCAGCACAAGGAATTTCGGCTCTAGCACAAGCGCGCGGGCGATGGAAATACGCTGGCGCTGCCCGCCCGAGAATTCATGCGGATAGCGATGGCGGGTTTCGGGGTCCATATGGACTTTCTTGAGCGCCTCGATGACGAGCGTTTCGCGCTCGGCCTTGGATATATTCTTCTTATGAATGGCCAACCCTTCGCCGATAATCTGCGCTACGCTCATACGCGGTGAGAGGGAGCCGAACGGGTCTTGAAACACGACCTGCATATCGCCGCGATGGGTAATCATGTCCTTGCGGTTTTTGTCCGAGATATCATTACCGAGAAACACAATCGTGCCCTCGGATTTGGTGAGTTTCAGCAGCGCCATGCCGAGTGTTGTTTTGCCGGAGCCCGATTCGCCCACCACGCCGACCGTCTGGCCTTGGCGGAGCGTGATGTTGATGTCATCTACGGCGCGCACCACGTCTTTGGCCTTGCCGAAGAAGGTTTTGCCCTTGGGAAAATGTACCTTGATGTTCTTGCCGTCCATGATAATCGGCGCGGTGTCATCGGCCTGGGTTTCAAGCGCGGAGGGCAGCGTGCCGAGTAGCATTTTCGTGTATTCATGTTCAGGAGATTTGAATATGGCAGCGGTTGCGCCGCGCTCGACAATTTCGCCGTGCTTCATGACGCAGACCTTATCCGACATTTTCTCCACGACTGAGAGATCATGCGTGATAATCATCAGCGCCATGTTAAAACGGGATTTTAGATCGTTCAGCAATTCCAGAATTTGTGCCTGTACGGTGACATCCAGCGCGGTTGTCGGCTCGTCGGCGATAAGAAGCTCCGGGTCGTTGGCGAGCGCCATGGCGATCATGACGCGCTGGCGCTGCCCGCCGGAAAGCTGGTGCGGGTAGGCATCAAGGCGGTCTTTCATTTTCGAGAGGCCGACCAGATCCATGAGCTCGCGGATACGGACGCTGGCGGCCTTTTTGTCCATGCCGCGGTGAATTTTTAAAACCTCGCCGATTTGCTTTTCGATGGTATGCAGCGGGTTGAGGGCGCTTAAGGGTTCCTGAAAGATCATGCCGATCTTTTTGCCGCGGATTTTGCGCATATAGCTATCGGGCTTGCCGATGAGCTCTTCCCCGTCAAAGATAATGGAGCTATCCGCGCTGTGGCGCGCGGTCGGGTAGGGCAAAAGCTGCATGATCGAAAGCGCGCTGACCGATTTACCGGAGCCGGATTCGCCGACCACGGCCAAGGTCTCGCCCTTGTTCAGATCAAAGCTAATGGATTTCACGGCCTGGAAATCGCCTTTCGGCGTCTGGAAGGTAACGGACAGGTTCTTGACGGATAGAAACGGGGAATCGGTTTTTTCGCTCATAGGTCTATTTAAAAAGAGGTGAGCGGTAAAGTCTATACAAATCGGCAAAAAACCCGAAGCTTTGATGGCTTCGGGTTTCTCAAGGGGGTTTATATGAACAAAATTTATTCAGGCATCACAACGGCATCAATAACATGGATAACGCCATTGGTTGTTCAACATAGGCGTGTTTGAGCGGGATAACCGGAATTCCCTTTTATTGCATATGTTTAATAACGCTGTAATGAAGTGGTGGTCTACTTTTGGACGCGTAAGACCTTGTATATTTCATCCGTGATGGCGGCCTCGGCGCTTTGCATGTCTACGAGCTCCAGCTCGTGCAATTTGCAGCCCTTATCTTCGGCCATCTTGACGATGCGGCCTGTGACGTGGTGGGCGTTGCGGAAGGGCATGTTAAGGTGCATCACCAGCCAATCGGCAAGCGCGGTGGCGGTGGTGAACCCGTCTTCAGCGGCCTCCAGCATCACGTCCTTGTTGAACGTGGCGGTGGCCAGCATGCCGTTCATGGCCTCAAGACCCAAAATGAGCGTATCGAAGCTATCGAATGTGCTTTCCTTGTCTTCCTGCATGTCCTTGTTGTAGGCCAGCGGCAGGGCTTTCATAACGGTGAGCATTTGAATGAGATTGCCGTTCAGGCGGCCCGTTTTGCCACGGATCAGCTCGGCAGCGTCCGGGTTTTTCTTCTGCGGCATGATAGAGGAGCCTGTGCTCCACTGATCGGATAGTTTGATAAAGCCGAATTGCGGCGTCGCCCAAATAATGATCTCTTCGGCAAGGCGCGAGAGGTGCAACCCGCACTGCGCGGCGCAGAACAGAAATTCATTGGCAAAATCACGCGCGGATACTGCATCCAGCGTGTTAGGCATCGGACGATCGAACCCTAATTGATCGGCGGTGAACTCGCGGTCGATGGGGAACGGCGTTCCGGCCAGCGCGGCGGCGCCGAGCGGGCATTCATTGACGCGCACGGCGCAATCTTCGAACCGGCTTTTATCGCGGCTCAACATTTGATTATAGGCATCAAGGTGGCGGCCAAGCGTGATGGGCTGGGCGGCTTGCAGATGCGTAAAGCCGGGCATGATGGATTTATCATGGTCTTTGGTTAGGCTCTCCAGCGTATCTTGCAGGCTCTCGATCTTGGCGATTAGAATATTGATAGCATCACGTACCCAAAGGCGGAAATCTGTGGCGACTTGGTCATTGCGGGATCGGGCGGTGTGCAGGCGGCCAGCGGCCTCGCCGACGATATCTTTCAGGCGCGATTCGATGTTCATGTGAATGTCTTCGAGCTCGACCTTGAACTCAAACTTGCCGGACTCAATCTCGTTTTCGATTTGCTCCAACCCGCCGAGGATGGCTTCGCGGTCGGCTTCGGTGATGATTTTTTGCTTGGCCAGCATTTTACAATGCGCCTTGGAGCCTTCGATGTCTTGCTTCCACATGCGTTGATCGACGCCTATAGAGGCGTTGATTTGCTGCATAATCAAATCGGGGCTGGTTTCAAACCGTCCCCCCCACATTGTATTAGATTTTTTCTCGTTCGTGCTCATGGCTCTGTTTTATCGTGAAGCCAGCCATTTTGCCAAGCAAAAAGATAACAAAGCCTGTGATCATGCCCGGCATAACTTCGTAGATGGATTCGGTCAGGCCGAGGCTGCGCCAATAGGGGATCATGGCAACGCCGCCGATGACCATGGCAATCGCCAGCCATTGATTGGGACGCTGGCCGAAGCAATAGAGGATGAGCAAGGGGCCGAAGGCTGCGCCGAGCGCCGACCATGCGATGAGGACGAGATTGAAGACGTTTTCATCGGCAAACAAGGCAATACACAAGGCTAGCACGGTAATGCCGACGGTGGCGAATTTCGTAACCCAATAGCCCGGCTTGCGCCCAAAGGAGAGGTCGCGCGTCACAGCGGCGGTGCAGCTCAGGATTTGCGAGTCAGCCGTGGACATGGTCGCCGCGAATAATCCGGCCAGTACCAATCCTACCAGAATGGGCGGTAGTAATTCCATAGCCAGAGTCGGCAGGGCAAGCTCCGCATCAAAAGGGATGCCATCAGTCTCCATCGGGATGAGCAGGCGCGCGGCCAGACCAACACCAACGGACAGGGCGCAGAACGCAGCGTACCAGCTGTAGTAATAAACGCGCACGCGGCCAATATCTTCAGGCGCGCTCATGGTCATGAAACGCACCATGATGTGCGGCTGGCCGATGACGGCGATACCGGCAAAGACCCAACTGGCCAAAAATAATGTAATTCCGAATTCCAAATTGGGCGGGAAGACGGCCATATATTCAGGCGAGACATCGTTCAAACGATCCCAGAATCCGTCAAAACCGCCGCTGGCGTTGATGGTCATGTACAGCATCAAAGACATGGCGATAATCATAACGAAAGATTGCGCAGCGTCCGTCCAGATAGAGGCGCGTATGCCGCCCGCAAAACAATAGGCCAACACGATGACCGCGCCGATAATCGCGCCAATGGCGTAATCCCATTCGAAAAGAACATGCAGGGCTTTGGAGCCTGCGGTAAGCTGCGCGCCGGCATAAACGCCGAGCAGAATCAGTGTAATTAGGCCGATGACCACGCGCAAATATGGTTGTTCCTTACCGTACCAATTGCTAATCGCGCCGCCGTAACTCAAGACTTCGCGCGCCTCAGTTGTGGTGCGCAGGCGTTTGTGGATGAAGAGCGAGGCCATCAGATCACCGACCACCCAGCCCGCAAGAAACCATGCAGTTTGAATACCCACCGCATAAGTCGCGCCGATCAGGCCGATAAACATATACCCTGAATTGAGCGTGGCCACCGCGGATAGCGCAACCAGCCATGGTTTGACATTGGAGCCTGCGAGCAAATAATCACCGGTATCATTGCTTTTGACAAAAGCCGAGGCCACGCCAATGGCCACAAAAACGAGAAGGAAGAATATAAAAGAAGCTGTTATCATCATGCACTTAACCTAGCAAAGCAGTTAGAATATGGCTACCCCTTGGTGGTTTAATCCGGCTGCGGGGCGTTTGCGGCGTTTTGGATATCCGGCGGGTTTAGGTGGATGGCCTCGGATTTGACCACTTTGTCGAAATTGGCTTGCAAAGATGTCGCGCCGAAATTTGGCGCGGAGAAGCCGCTGCGCATCATATTGTTTTGCAAATGGCGGGCGAAGAAGAGCTTTGAGGCGTTGTTGTCATGTTCCAGCTCCCACGAAGCTTCCTCGCATAGCAAGGTGTACGCCAGTATGTTGGACATGGAATGCAAGAATTCATCTGCAATCTCTTCCATCGCGCTTGGGTCTTTTTGCAGGTCGTCCAGCGCCGAGTTTAATGATTTGCGCAGGGTTTTCAAATGAGTGCGTTCTTGTCCCATCTCGGTAGGGAGGGCTTTTTCCACGCTCTTGAGTTTATCGTTGAACAAATCGGCGCCGCCCTTGCCGATCATGCGCATGAGCTCGAGCGCTTGAATTTGCTCCGGTCCTTCCCAGACGGGCAAGACCATGGCATCGCGAAATAGGCGCGCAGCGGGGTAGTCCTCTGTATAGCCGTTGCCGCCATATAGCTCGAGCGTTTTTTGTGCGCACCAGAGCGCTTGCTCGGCGGTTTTGAATTTGGCCAGGGCCGTGACAATCCGCATCCATGGCTCTTTGGCCGGATCATTAAGGGCTTCGTCGTAGCTTTGCGCGGCTTCGCAGGCCAGAGCGGTGCCGGATTTCCATTCTGTGGCGATATCCAGAATGCGTTTTTGGATCATCGGGCGCTCGATAATCGGCTTGCCGAAGGTCTCGCGGTTGGCCGACCAGCTTAGTGCCTCTAGATAAGAGCGGTGCATCGACCCCGCCGCCGCCATGGCGTTGTGCACGCGGGAGCAGCCCAAAGCGCTCATCATGGCGTGAATGCCTTTGCCTTCGGGGGCGATCTCGTAGCCCTCCGCACCGTTGATGTCGATCTCCACCGTGGGCAGGCCTTTGGTGCCGAGCTTGCGTTTTAGATGCGTGACCTCCAGATTGTTCTGGACGCTCCAATCCTCATCGATATGACTGGGCACCAGATAAAGGCCGAGGCCTTTTGAGCCAGCAGCAGCCCCTTGCGGGCGGGCGGTTTTCATGGCCAGAAAACGGGTAAAGCCAAAGGCGCTGGTGAAGAATTGATGCCCGCTCAGGCGGTGTTTGTACGGTTCGTCCGCGTCATCTTTGATCGCCTCGGTCACCGTGCCGCCAACATCACTTCCACTGTGGTTTTCTGTTGCCCATGTCCCGCAGATCGTGGCGGTGCCGTCGGTTTTCAATATCTCGGGCAAGAATTTGGCTTTAACTTCAGCAGGGGCGATTTTATCCAGCACGACCGAGGTCGGGTGCGTCATTGCAAACGGGCATCCGGTAGATATATCGGATTTCGAGACCAGATATTGTGTCAGGAAGGGTAGGAGATGCGGCGCAGGTTCATCGGCGTCATAACAGCGCGCAATGACGCCGGAGCGCATGATTTCTTGCTGACAGGCTTCGTATTCGGCATTGATGGTGAGTTTATTCTCGCGCTTTTTGGGGTGTGCGGGGTTTTTCGGCAGATCTTTGATAAAAGGCGGGTGGTCTTGGGAGGCCACGGCTTGGCGCTCAAGACGATCGCCTGCGAATTTCCCCAGACCGCGCAGCGTCTCAATATCTTGATCGGCCAGTTTAATGCGGGAGCGGCGCAGGAAGGTCTGGATGTTGTCATCGACCTCGAAAAAATTCAGACCCAAAGTTGTATCCGGAATTGCGGGGAAGTCGAATTTTTTGGCTGGCATGGGGCAGGCTCCTTGTTCGCTTTTTTTATTATATTTAGCGCGCGGGGCGGTGCAATGCCAGTAAAAATGTTATTCCATCTCTTGAGGGTTGATGCCGTAATGGATGGCCATAACCAGCCCGACCGATACACCCAAGCCGATCATCATCTTCAAAAAGTCCTTGCCGATGAGCGGGAAGACATAGCGGAAACGGTATTGCGCGCGGTAGGTGGTGGCAATGGCCAGCTCGCGTCCCGTCAGAAGGCCGACAAAGACCCAGGTGGTGGACATCGGGATGGAATTCATTTCCTTGAAATAGATCAGAATAAGCGCATAGACGAAATCAATGATGGTGGCCGAGCGCATGAAGCGCGTGCCCGATTTTTCCAGCACGATTTTTTGTATCTGGCCGCCGCTTGTGGCGAATATATAGCCCAGCCAGCCGCAGAGTACGACCAGCACACCGATCAGCATTTCCAGAGGCAGTTGACGCGGCAGATAGACGGCGATATTTGCCATGTCATGCGAAAGCCATGAAAACCAGAGGAAGCCTGTGGCCACCCATTGCAGGGCACGCCAATATGGGCGGTGTTTCTTTTTAACCTTGTCGTATTTCTCGTTGATAAAGCGCGAGACCACCATCCAAAGCGCATAGGCGGTGACCGCGGCCACGCCGTACCCCATGACGGATTTGATCAGCACTTTTTCCAGTACCATGGTGGAGGCAAAAACGGAGAGCACTAGGAAGGTGGTCGAAACCGGAATACCAATTCGGGTTAGCGCTACGAGCAATAGTGGGGCGGCGGCATGATACCATTGGATATCAAGCGGCGGGATTTTATCAAGGCGGCCATAGGAAATATCGCCGTCGTTGACCACCCAGCCATAGCTGATTGTGGCAATCAAAACCGCGCTGGCGGCGAGCCAAAGCCAGTACCATTTGAATACGCGGATATTAGAGGCAATAAATGTACCGAGCGTTTGAACGCTGTCATTGGCAATCACCGAATAAGCGGCCAGCATAAAGCCGATCGTGGCATAAATCAGGGGGAGGTCAATTTCCATGATGGGAGTATTTCCGTCGCTGTTAAATCTCTAAACCTGAGTTTTGAGTAACAAAGAGCAGGGGGGATGTAAACAGAGTATTTGTGCAATGCAGAAATTTAGTCTTCAATGTTGAAATTAATGGTCGATACGACTCGCACCGTTTTGTAACGGGAGCTGCGCTCCTGATAGGCGTTGTCGGAATCGCGGGGTAAAATCTGGAATACACCTTGATAGGCATTGCGAATGCCACCAATGCTTGCACCGGAATCGGCAGCGAATTGCTCGGCGGCTTCACGGGCGGAGCGGGTGGCCTCGGCGATCATTTCGGGCTTGATATCGTTCAATCCGGTATAGATGTAATCCACCGGACTTTGGTTCTGTCCCACGATCAACGATACGTCTTGTTCCAAAAGATCACCGCTGTTCTGATAGGCGGCATCCACGGCGTTCACATTTGCGGACCGTATCGCAATGATTTCCGAGATAATGTAGCGGGAGTCTGTCGCGCCGTTCTGGCGGTAAGCTTGGGCGAGCAAATCCGTGACCTCAAGGCGGCGTCCGGCAATATCACGATCACCCAGATTATTCGCTTGCAGGAAATTGCGGATTTTCTGGCCATTATTTTTAATGGTGGCCTGCACGGCGGAAAGATCATTCCCCGTTGCCGTGTGCTTGATCGTCCAGATGGCCAGATCGGCCTCCACATCTTTTTGTGAGAGGCCTTTCATGTTGACGGAGCGGTCAGCGGCGCGGAATTCCTTCATTCCGCCCGCAATCATAAATCCCGCAAAACAGATCGACAGCGCGAGTAAGATAAGTCCAATGGCCAGACCTTTATCAACGCTGCGGTTCGTATTGTGCGAAATTTCCATCTGGTTACTTTCTACGTGCTATGCGGCTTTCTTATTGCCGGATTTGGCCTTTTTTGTGATCAAAGCGTGGTTACGCAAGCGCACTGCGTTGATCTTGATGAAGCCTTCGGCGTCTTTCTGGTCGTAGCCGCCTTCTTCATCCATGGAAGATTGCAGCGGATCATAAAGTGCAACGGGGGAGGTGCGAGCGACCGGGTAGGCCACACCTTTGTAAAGCTGCACGGTCACGGTGCCGTCGATCATTTCCTGCGCCTTATCCATAAAGGCCATCAGCGCTTCGAATTCCGGCGAGAACCAGAAACCGTTATAGATCAAACGGGCCACCTCGGTGCTCAGCATATCGCGGATACGCATGGTCTCGCGGTCCATGGTGAGGCCTTCTAGGTCGCGGTGGGCGTTGTGCAGGATCGCGCCGCCCGGCGTCTCGTACACGCCGCGTGATTTAATGCCGACAAAGCGGTTTTCCACCATATCAAGGCGGCCAATACCGTGGCGGGTGCCGAGCTCGTTCAAATACATGAACAGATCAAGCGCGCCTGTTTTTTGCGTGCCGTCATCTTTGTTCACGACCTTAACGGGCACGCCGTCTTTGAAGGTGATCTCGATCATTTCCGGTGTGTTCGGCCATTCGCTCATTTTTGAGGTGCGGGAGTAGACGTCTTCTTCGCAAATCGCGTTCGGGTCTTCGAGAATGCCGGCCTCGTGAGAGATATGCAGAAGGTTGTCATCTTCGGAATACGGTTTTTTATGTGTAGCCGTAACAGGGATGCCGTGCTGGTCGGCGTAGTTCAGCATGTCCGAGCGGCCTTTGAATTGGTTAAGGAAGCTGTCCATTTTCCACGGGGCAAGAACGGTCACATCTGGTTTTAAGGCATAGTAGGAGAGCTCGAAACGTACCTGATCGTTTCCTTTACCGGTCGCGCCATGGCCAACAAATTCCGCGCCTTCTTTTTCGGCAATCTCGATCTGGCGTTTGGAGATAATAGGGCGTGCAACGGACGTGCCGAGGAGATAGCGGCCTTCATAAACGGCCTGTGATTTAAAAGCAGGGAAAATATAGTCGCGGACGAATTCTTCGCGCAGATCTTCGATATAGACCTTGGCGGCGCCAATTTTTAAGGCTTTTTCCTTGGCGGCTTCGAAATCTTCCTCTTGGCCGACATCTGCGATATAGGCGATGACTTCATAGCCCTCTTCGATGAACCATTTCAAAATGATGGATGTATCCAGACCACCGGAATAGGCGAGAACAATTTTACCCTTTGACATTATTTTTAAACTCCTTTTATTGCTTGGTCTTTTAAACCATATGGCGGGTTTTGCGACAAGGTTAATTTTGTGGGGAACCACAAAAAAGGCCCATCATATTGATCGGCCTTTTTCATTTTTTCTCTTAAGCATGAGCGCTTAGTCGTCGATTTCGTCTTCGAGAATGCTGCCATCATTAGCATTAATTTTTACTTCATGTTCAACGCCGTCTTTGGCGAGGTCGATTTCATACACGGGCACGCCCGCATGATCATCATCGTCATTATCAAACTCGCTGGAGGTAACAGTGCCGCCCGTGTGGTCTTCGGCAATCTGTATGGCTTCTTGCAAGGTGATGATATTGCCTTCATAAGCGGCCGGGTCATCTGCAAAAGCCGAGCCGGATGCCAGCGCGCCGGCTGAACAAATGGTTAAAGCTGTTATACGGAACATGGATTGAAAATTTTTCATCGGGCTTCCTTTATTATTTTTAATGCTACAAACCCATATAGAGGCTAAAAACGCTCCGCCAAGGGCAATCGCTCTATTTATGCAACTTTTTGCGCATCCTTACCAAAGGCAACCTTAAAGGCCTGATCCAGATCGGCGATTAAATCGTCGGGGTGCTCTAAGCCGATGGATAGGCGCACGAGGCCGTCTGTGACTTTGGCTTTGGCACGCGCCTCTTCCGGTACGCCGGAATGGGTGGTGGAGGCAGGGTGGCATATCAAGCTCTCGGAGCCGCCAAGGGATACGGCGGATTTAAAGAGCTGCAGCGTGTTGATGAATTTGAACATCGTGGCTTTTGGGACATCAACCGTGAAAGCAAAAGTGGAGCCAGCGCCGGTGCATTGGCGTTTATAGACTTCCTTGTATTTCGGGTCGGTTTTGTAATCGGCGTGGTGAATTTCGGCCTTCATATACGGATTATTGTTAATCCATTCGGCGACTTTCAAAGCGCTGTCATTGGAGCGCTGCATGCGGATAGCCACGGTTTCCAGCGAGCGGGAGATCATCCAGCTGGTGTGCGGGTCAAGGTTAAAGCCCATCGCCCCGCGCAAGCCCCAGATAGGAGCCAGTTTTTCTTTTGAGCCGCAAACTGCGCCCGCAACAAGATCGCTATGCCCGCCCAGATATTTTGTGACAGAATAAACAGCCAGATCAATGCCTTGGGGCACGGCCTGCTGGAAAATCGGGCCCATGAGAGTGTTATCACACACTGATATAGGGCGGTGGCCGGTTTCGCTCTCGATGATGTCCAGCGCTTCGTTCAAGGCTTTGAAATCTACGAGGGCGTTCGTCGGGTTGGCGGGGGTCTCGATAAAGACCATCTTGAGTGGGCCGTCTTTGGCGGCTTTGCGCATGGCCGATAACATCGCGTCCTTATCCAGTCCATCGGTGAAATCGTGTGATTTTATGCCGAATTCGGTCATGACCTTGCGGATCAGTACTTCCGTGCCGCCGTAAAGCGGGGAGGAATGCACGATCGTATCGCCGGGGCGCAAATACGACAAAAGCACGGTCGAGATCGCGCCCATACCACTGGCGAACGCAACGCACCCTTCGGAGCCTTCGAGCACGGCAATGCGGTCTTCGACAATTTCGACATTGGGGTGGTTAAAGCGTGAATAAATCAGCCCGCCCAGATCATCATTAGATGTACGCGGCTTGCGGCCGGAGGTGACATGGAAGAACTCCTCACCTTCCTCGGCGCTGTTGAAAACAAAGGTGGAGGTCAGGAAAACTGGCGGCTTCACGGCATTTTCCGAGAATTTCGGATTATAGCCATAGCTCATCATCAAGCTCTCAGGCTTCAGGGCGTGCTCGCCGATTTTGGTTTTTTTGTATGTTGTTTTCTCGCTCATGTATTTGTCTCCCGTTTTTGAATCAACGGAGTTTACGATGAAGAGGGACCCAAGGCAAAGGTATATATGTGTGCGCTGCAAGATAAAGAATTCTGGCATTTATGCGCGCATTTATCATAAGATGGGAAAATAAAAAATTGCAGGACGAATAGGAGGTTTTAATTGAAAAATAGAAAACTCAATACAGAATATGCAGCAGAGTTTGCGCAAGCAGCGACAAAGAGCCCTGAGGCGGGAGCTTTGGCTTTAGTCGGTATGACAACGATGATGAGGCTTACGGATAAAGGTCCGAATAATACCATTAGAAATCTAGGCTATGCGTTCAAGCATGCATTACAGGAAATAGAGCCCCATATGGAGGGCAAGGCATTCACGCCTGCGCAGCAAGATTCTATCAAGTTGGCACAAGATTCACTCCAGACACAAATTTACAGCTATTAAGCAACGCTGACGCCGGACTCCTCTAAACACCAAGCCAGAATGGCCTTTTGCGCATGCAGGCGGTTTTCGGCTTCGTCGTAGATGGCCGAGGCTTTGGATTTTGCGACCTCTTCGGTTACTTCTTCCCATTCATGCATAGGTAGGCAGTGCAAAAAGATGGCGTGGTCTTTGGCGCGTGCCATCAGTTCGGCGTTGACCTGGTATGGCCAGAACATGTCCAGCGATTTGCCTTCTTGCCCCATCGAGACCCATGTATCGGTGACGATGACATCCGCGCCGTTGGCTGCTTTGGTCGCATCGGCTGTGATATTGGCACCTTTGGGCGCTTTGCCGTGCAGGGATTCGGGGCAGGCCATGATAAACTCGAACCCAAAGATCGGGGCGGCCTCGACAAAGGTGTTCGAAACATTATTGCAATCACCGAACCATGCGATTTTCTTGCCTTTTATATCGCCCAGCTTTTCTTCAATGGTGAGTAGATCGGCCATAATCTGGCAGGGGTGGGATAGGTTTGTCATGCCGTTTATGACAGGAATGGTGGCGTGGCGCGAGAGCTCTTCCATCATGTCTTGGTCGCTCATGCGGAGCATAATCGCATCGACGTAGCGCGATAACACATTGCCTGTGCTCTCGACGCTTTCCGCGCCGCCGAGCTGCATTTCATCCATGTTCATCACAATCGTATGGCCGCCGAGCTGTTTCATGGCAACTTCGAAGCTCATCCGCGTGCGGGTGGAGCGTTTATCGAACACCATCGCCAGCGACAGGCCTTCGAAAAGCTGGGGCGGATTGAATTTTTCGCGTTTAAGCGCATGCGCGTTTTTCAAGATGCCGTGAAGCGTTTCGGCAGGGATGTCTTTAAAATTGATAAAATGGCGCGCGGCTTTGGTCATGGCAAATTTCTTTTAAGAGTTAGAGTATGTGTCTTAAGACAGCGCGAGTTCAATCCGGTCGTAATAATCGGGATCATTGGCAAGGCCGCCTTTGGGCCCTGTAATATTAATACGGTTGGCCGTACAATGGAAGAGCCCGCCGCCTTTTCGCATTTCGCTATAAGGCAGTGTGTGAATTCTATATCCGGCCTTTGCCATTTTTCCGGCGAGCTGGTCACTGATGTCATCCGGAACGATTAGGTCTGTATCATTTACAGCCGTCAGATTGCAGGCGAAATTGAAGGCATCTTTCTTCGTAACTTTTATCAGGTATTTGTCTTCGGGAAGATCAAAGCTTTGAAGCATACGCTTGCGCATTGCATCGAAAGATTCAGCCGTAATGCCCTTTTCATAGCTAAGGATATGGCCTTTTGGTAGTGGGGTATGCGAGGTGTCAATGTGGAAGAAGGGGCGTACCACTTCCATACTGAAGACTTCTCGGTTCGTAAGTTTCGCAAGGGTTTCATGCGCGCGCCTATCGCTGCGCCCGCTTGCAGGATTGCTTAAATCTTTAGAATATCCGCTCCACCATAGGCCGCGATATGGATCGAAAACATTATCCCCGCTGCCTTCGGTGTTAAAGGTGGTTTTAAGAATGTGGGACTGCAGCTCCACGCCGGAGATGTGAGCGGATTGTAAGTCGCCGACATACGCACCGGTTGCGATAGCGTGGTTGGCGATTTCCGGATTGCGGTCAGCATTCGTAAATTCACTGACCAAGCCGGTAAATCTTACTGATCTCAGAACCGGGTTTAATCGTGAGCGGCTTAATTTTATCTCGGTGTGGAAAGCAGCCGGATCGGCGGTGTAGACTTGCGCCCCTTGATATTCACTAGGTTCGACCAGAATAACCCGGCCACCGAGTTCTTCGATCTTGTCTTTAAAGCCTTGCCACTGTTCCAAGGCCAATTCTTTTGAAAAGTCATCACCCGAGAAATCATTTGCGGGCGGCTTTTTTTCTTTAACTTCTTGATCAGAGTTTACAGGCGAGCACATTAAAAATGTAGGTTGTAATAATACCTGTCTGAGTTTTTGACGGGCTGATCGTGCTTGTGCTTCTTCCATATATTTATCCTAGCGCAGATTCAATGCGATCGTAGAAACCGGGATCATTCGCGGTGCCGCCTTTGGGGCCGATCATATTGATGCGGTTTGCCGTGCAATGGAATAGGCCGCCACCTTTGCGGATTTCCGAATAATCTATACGGTGAGGGTTATAGCCTGCATTGACCAATTTTGATTCGAGTTTATCGCTGATGTCGTGCGCAACAATAAGATCCTTATCGTTTACCGCCGTCAGATTACAGGCGAAGGCTTCTGCGTCTTCTTTGCTGACATTAATAAGGTAATCATCTTCCGGTAATCCAAAGTCAGCCAGGGCAACGCGGCGCATCAGGTCATGCGCATCAGGTGTGATGCCGTCTTTAAAGGATAGAACGTGCCCACCGGGAAGAGGGGTGTGAGACGTATCAATATGAAAGTAAGGCTTCACGACTTCAAGGCTAAGAACGTCACGGCCTGTTAATTTTGTAAGCTGAGCATGGGCCTTGATATCACTCCGGCCATTCTTCGGATCATTCGGGTTTTTTGCATAGCCGCTCCACCAAATACCTCGATAGGTGTCGTAAACGTTATCGCCGCTGCCTTCTGTGTTGTATTGCGCGCGTTCACTGGTGGCGCCTATTGATGTTGATGTTCCATGCGCCATATCACGCAGTCTATGTATGAATTCTGCCGATGCAATGAAATGCGCGCTTGATTCTGCCTGGCGGCCCGCATTGGTGAATTGGCACATGAGTGATTTAAAGTGAATACGCTCGATGTTGTCGCCTGCTCCATTAAAAGTAACTTCCGAATGGAACGCGGCAGGATCTGCAGTATAAACCTGATCTAACTGGCCTTCTTTAGGAGCAACGAGAATGATTTTCGCGCCAAGATTGGTGAGGGTGTCTTTAAAAGCATGCCATTGTGCCTCGGCCTTGGCAGGGTCAATCTTATCGCCCATAAAGTCATTTTCAACTTCGCCGCCATGCGCTTCGAAAGAAGGGTCAAAATGGGTGGGAGCGCACATCATGAATGTGGGGGTCAAAAGAGTTTGTTTTAGTAACGCTTTTTGCTCTTCTATGAAATTTTTTAACATTATAATTTCCCCGTATTCTTAATATTAACAGAGGTTATACAGGGTTATTTTCATAATTGCAAGGTTTTTTCTATTTTATCAAGGGCTTCCTGAATTTCATCCTCACTCACAATTAAAGGTGGCGTAAGGCGTAGGGTGGCGCTTCCTGCTTGTGTGGCCATCATCCCGTTATCTTGCAGTCCTTTTAAAAGGGTTTTGATATCCATAGAGGTATTTAGGCCAACCATTAATCCAGACCCCTTGATCTCGGTGATTTTATTAGACCTGCGCTGCATGGCTTTCAGGCCATCGCTAAATTGTTTACCGCGCGCACGGACATTTTCTAAAAAGCCGGGAGCGAGGAGTTGTTTCATGACGCTGGTTGCCACGGCGCAGGCGAGCGGGTTTCCGCCATAGGTGGTGCCGTGCGTACCGGGAATAAGGACTTCGCCGAATTCCTTGCGCGCGCCAACTGCGCCGACAGGGAAGCCGGAGCCCATACCCTTGGCCCAGCAAACGATATCGGGCGCCACTACGCTGCCGTCTTTTTGCGGGAAAGCATCATAGGCGTTGAAATAGCCTAGTCGTCCCATGCCCGATTGAATCTCATCGAAGATCAGCGCGATTTTTTCTGAATCACACAGATCACGCAGACCTTTCAGGAAAACAGGATCGGCTGGGGTGAGGCCGCCTTCGCCTTGCACAGGCTCGATAATAATGGCGCAGGTTTTTTTGCTCACCAGCTTTTTCACGCTTTCAAGGTCATTGAACTGGGCGTAATGGACGCCGGGCAGATACGGCTCGAAATAAGGCTGGGAATTGCGTTTTTCGGTCACGCTGGCCGCGCCGTAGGTGCGCCCGTGGAAAGAGTTGCGGAAGGCGATAATCTCGTGCGCGTCTTGGGATTTGTTATCATAGGCCCATTTGCGCGCCATTTTCAGGGCGCATTCCACGCTCTCCGCGCCGCTATTGGAGAAATAGATGAGGTCGGCAAAGCTGTTATCAACGAGGAGCTGCGCACATTCCAGTTTTTCCTTGGTGGCATAAGAGGCCTGACAGGCCATAAGCCGCGCGGCTTGTTTATTAATGGTCTCTAACATCGCGGGGTGGGCGTGGCCGAGAGAGGCCACGGCGATACCGGCGGCGAAATCAAGATATTCTTTCCCGTCTGTATCCCACGCTTTACAGCCCTTGCCGTAATCCATAACCACAGGTTGCGGGGCATAGGTTTTAACCAATACCTTGAAGGTGTCATCAATGATTTTCTTTGTGTCTTCTGCGCTCATTTTTTACTCGTCCTTAGTTTTGATCGTGGTCAATGGCCGGAATTTCGGCGGCTTCTGTCGTTATCGCGGCTTCATCTTCGTTCATGCCTTTTTTAATCAGGAAGCCAACGCCAACACCGAGCGCCAGCGAAACAATTCCGATGATAATAAAATATTGTGTGTGTTTCTTCATTTTAAGCTCTTTAGCAGTTTTTCAATTGTTCCGGGCTCGCGTTTGCGCCCCTCTAATAACTCCGCGCCCCATTCGGCGATGCGCTCGCCTTTTTCGTGGCGGAATTCGCCGGGCTCGACTTCATCAATCCATTCGAATTGACGGATCAGGGCGAGGGGCTTTTGCGCGCCTTTTGTTTCTTCGCGAAAGTCTTCGGCCTCTTCAAAAGTCTCGAACGCATAGAAATAATCATTGCCGCCCGCCAGATCCTCGGCGCCATCATCAGGGTAGCACCAGACGCGGTATTCCAGCACGTCATCATAAACATACCCCGCGCCCGCAGACACAACGGCCGGATAGGCACCGACCATTTGAAAATCATGGGCTGGCGGGTAGTCGAAATCACTCATTATTCACCAATGGCTTTTTGCACTTCGACCTCGTTCATATAGCGCAGCTTCTCATCCTCGCTAATCAGCATCGTGCCGGGGCCGACGGCTTCGAAAATTTCTTTCTCCAGCGCATTTTCGCGCATGCCGTTAATCAGGTGGATACGCTTGACGCCTTCATTCAGGGCGCGCACGCAATTCTCCATCTTTACCCGCATACCTTCGGTGACGGTGCCGTCCTTAATAAGGTCTGGAATGTCGTGATCGGTTAGCATGAAGATGGTCTTGCCGTCTTTCAGGACGCCATCGACATTGCTGAGGAAGATCAGCTTATCGGCTTGTGCGCCGATGGCCAACTCTGTTGCAATGGTATCGGCATTGATGTTGACGATCATACCGTCCTCGGCGTGGGCGAGGCATGGCACGGCCACAAAATTGGTGACTTTGAACAGGCGCTTGATGCCGCGCTCGCGCGCTGATTGGACATCGCCGACAAAGCCGAAATCCACGCCGTCCTTTGGCGGGCGGCGTTTGACGTTCATCCAGTCGGCTGGTACGGCGTTCAAATTATACCCTTCCACCGCATGTTTCGACATCGCGCTATATATACGCAAAGACAGCGCGCCGCCGATGGTTTGTTTCATGACGTCCAGCGTGGCGGCATCGGTGACGCGGCGGCCTTGGACTTTCTTGATCTCGATGCCCTTTTCCTGAAGCGCCTTATCGGTAGCTTTGCCGCCGCCATAAACCAGAATGACCTTGATGCCGTGATGGGTTAGCTTTTTGATATTGCGGATCAGGCCGTCCAGCGCGTCATCATCTTCTATTAGCTCGCCGCTGGCTTTGACCACGAAGACCGAGTTCATGAATTTGCTGTGGTAAAAGGCGTTAGCGAAAAATTGGCTCATGCCTGCATTTTTTGGTGTCTTGCTCATAGTTTCTTCTTCCTTGTTTTACGGGTAGAGGGGCCCTAGGGTTTTGAGGCCCATGGTTTCATCCAGCCCGCACATAATGTTCATATTCTGCACCGCGCATCCGGCGGCGCCTTTGACCAGATTGTCCAGCGCGCCTTGGGCGATAATTTGCCCGCCATGGCCTTGCGTGTAGCTGAGGTCGCAGTAATTCGAGCCAACTATATTGGCCAGCGCTACGCTCTCCACCACGCGGACGAATGGCTCGTCTTTGTATAGCTCGCCCGCGCAAACGCTGGGCTCTTCTTGAGGTGTGATAAAGGCCTGCATGAAAATGCCACGCGTGAAAGGGCCGGAGGACGGGACAAAATTCAACTCGTCTTCCTGCATGCCCGCTGTGCGGATGATCTCGGGGATATGGCGGTGCGCGTTGATGTTATAGCTTTTGATATTATGGTTGCGCACTGGGTGGTGCGTGCCCTCGGCGGGTGATTTCCCTGCGCCGCTGGAGCCTGTCACGGCGAAGATATCGGCGCGTTTGATGTTGTTCTGGAACGGATAGAGCAGGAGTTGCCCGAGTAGCGCAAAGCAGCCCGGATTGGCGACCAGATCAGCGTTTTTGATTTCCTCACGCAGAAATTCCGGCGCGCCGTAGATGGATTTGGCCAGCAATTCCGCGTGGTTATGCTTCAGGCCGTAATATTTCTCATACGTCGCGGCATCATCAAGGCGGTAATCGGCGGAGAGATCAATGATCTTGGTCATGCCGTAAATCTCGGCCACCACATCCTGCGCGGTTTTATGCGGCAGAGCCAAAAACACGACATCGCTTTCTTTGGCCACGGTGGTGGCATCGGTATCGGTGATGCGCAAATCATAGCCTGTAAGATGCGGATAAACATCGCCGATGGCGCTGTCCTCATGCTGGCGGGAGGTCAGGTATTTGATTTGCACTTGCGGGTGGGCGAGTAAAACCCGTACCAGCTCAAGGCCGGTATAGCCTGTCACGCCGATGATGGAGACTTTAAGCGGCATGTTTCGCACTCGTCTTTTTGGTGGCCGGTTTTTCTTCCAGCCCCATCCAGCGCGCGATCACAAGATCAAGCCACTGATTGGTCGGTTTAAAAGCGTTATAAGTCATGCAGCCGATTTTTTCGGCGATGATCTGCTTGCCGACTTCGTTATCGGTGACAGGGCCGCTGATGATATCCAGCGGCAGGCCCAAATCCTCGCAAGCGCGCGCTAAGCCGACGGCGCCGACCGGATCGCTGGCACAGCCAATATGTAAGTAAACATTGTTCTGAATTTGCGGATCTGACAAAATCGCTTCCACACCGTATTTGCCCATCACCCCATCGCCAAACTCGATAATGATCGCGTCGGGTTTTTTGATTTTGGTCAGATATTCCAGCGCGCCTTTGGACATGGTCACGATGTCTTTATCGGGCATGGAGGCGGTGGAACTGATACCGCAATCGGTGAAGGAAACGGCCTTGGTCACGCCGTTATCTTCCATCTTGTAAACATCGCGGTGCGCACCGACGCCTGTCAGTTTCGCGCCGGCCAAGCTCATACCCATGCGGGTCAAAGTTTTGACGATTTCACTGGCGGCGGTGGTTTTACCGCTGTCCATGGACGTACCCGTCACGATAATCAGGGGTGTTTTATTCTTCATGCTCTCAAGC
>Ga0098074_1000255_pt1 | contig 41940 bp, 46 predicted proteins | sample 32_taG_FD_75064 | JGI IMG/M metagenome (GOLD analysis project Ga0098074, IMG submission 75064) | Marine viral communities from the Gulf of Mexico - 32_GoM_OMZ_CsCl metaG | ecosystem: Environmental > Aquatic > Marine > Oceanic | place: Atlantic Ocean: Gulf of Mexico | collected 2015-07-12 | reverse complement strand
GAACGCGAAGCGCGGATCGCCAAGCGCGAAATGGTCGAGGCGAACCTGCGTCTCGTGATCTCGATCGCCAAGAAGTACACCAACCGCGGCCTGCAGTTCCTCGACCTGATCCAGGAAGGCAACATCGGCCTGATGAAGGCGGTCGACAAGTTCGAATACCGCCGCGGCTACAAGTTCTCGACCTACGCTACCTGGTGGATCCGCCAGGCGATCACCCGCTCGATCGCCGACCAGGCGCGTACGATCCGAATTCCGGTGCACATGATCGAAACGATCAACAAGCTGGTGCGCTGCAGCCGCCAGTTCCTGCACGATCAGGGCCGCGAACCGACACCCGAAGAGATGGCCGAGAAACTCTCGATGCCGCTCGAGAAGGTGCGCAAGGTGATGAAGATCGCCAAGGAACCGATCAGCCTCGAGACGCCGATCGGCGACGAGGAAGATTCGCATCTCGGCGATTTCATCGAGGACAAGAACGCGATCATCCCCGTCGATGCCGCGATCCAGGCGAACCTCAAGGAAACCGTGACCCGGGTTCTGGCCAGCCTGACCCCGCGCGAAGAACGTGTGCTGCGCATGCGGTTCGGTATCGGCATGAACACCGATCATACGCTTGAGGAGGTCGGCCAGCAGTTCTCGGTTACCCGTGAACGTATCCGGCAGATCGAGGCGAAGGCGCTCCGCAAACTGAAGCACCCGAGCCGCAGCCGGAAGATGCGCTCGTTCCTCGACCAGTAAGCACACGCGCGGCCAGCGGCTGCGCGTGTGCCTCATAGTGCCCCGAACAAATATTTCCGACAGGCGGGAACCGCATGGCGCCCTATGCTTTCAGGCGCAATGAGGGGAAAAACAAATGGGGCCACGGTCGGGGGATCGACCGGCGCTCGAAAGATGCCGATGTCGGACGGGTCCATTGATTTCAGGCGGGTGCTCGAGCACTCCCCCAACCCCTATCTGCTGCTCGATGCCGAGTTGCGCATAAGCTGGGCCAATCATGCGTATCTCGCAGCCGTAGGCCGCGAATTGGACGATATTGCGGGCAGCCACGTGTTCGACGCCTTTCCCGGCGCGGGCGAAAGCCATCACCTTATCGAATCGTCTTTCGAGCGCGTGCTAGAGACGGGCGAACCTGACGAGATCGCCCATCTCAAATACGATATTCCCAACGCCTCGGGCGGTATGGACGCGCACATCTGGAGCACGACCCAGGTGCCGATCCTCGACGACAGCGGGGCGGTCCGATACATCCTCCAGCACCCGGTTCAGATCACCAAGATCGAGCAGCGCGACACGGCGAGCGTGGTCCGCCGCGCCGAAGCGGTCGAACAGCGTTGGCGCGGCGCAACGAAGGAACTCGAGCGATTGCGCGCCTTGCTGGAACAAGCGCCCGGCTTCGTCGCCGTGCTCGCCGGGCCGGAACATCGTTTCGTCATGTCGAATGCAGCCTATCGCCGGCTGATCGGCGAGCGCGACCTCGACGGAAAGAGCGTGGCAGAAGCCCTGCCCGAGATCGCCGAACAGGGCTTCGTTGACATCCTCGACAAGGTCATGGAGACCGGCGAACCCTATTTCGGGCGCCGGGAAAAGGTCATGCTCAAAAGCGGCGAGCATGACGAGTTGCGCGAACGGCATCTTGAATTCATTTTCCAGCCCATCAGCGGCCCGGATCGCTTCGACGGGGTTCTGGTCCAAGGGTATGACGTGACCGAGGAAGTGCTGGCTGAAGACAGCCAGCGCATCCTGATCAACGAGCTCAACCACCGCGTGAAGAACACGCTGGCCGTCGTCCAGGGGCTGGCCCAGCAGTCGTTCAAGGGGGACAAGCAGAACCCCCAACTCGATATCTTTGTCGAGCGGCTCGCCGCGCTGGCCAGTGCGCACAGCCTGCTGACCGAGCGGCGCTGGGAATCCGCCGACCTCAGAACGATCGTGCGCGGCGCGCTCGAGGCGACGGCCGGGACCCAGCAATCGCGCTACACGCTCGACGGACCAGACATCAGGCTGGAACCGCAACCCGCCGTTGCGCTGTCGATGGTCATCCACGAACTGTCGACCAACGCCGTGAAATACGGTGCCTTTTCCACCGACGATGGCTCGGTCGACATTCAATGGTCGTTCGAAGCCGGCGAAGATGGCGGCACGCTGATCCTCGACTGGCGTGAAAGCGGCGGTCCTTCAGTCGCCACGCCGGATCGCACGGGTTTCGGTTCGCGACTCATCCAGCGCGGGCTGGGAACACCGGGTAGCCAGACGACGATCGAATATCTGGCGGACGGGCTGCATTGCCGGCTCGAGGGCAAACTATGCCTCTGAGTGGCAAACGGATCCTCGTCGTCGAAGACGAACCCATCATCGCGTTTGCGCTCGAGGACATGCTGATCGAGGACGGCGCCGATGTGGTCGCCGTCGGTTCACTCGAGGAAGGTCTCGACCAGGCCGAAGCAGGGGTGTTCGATTTCGCCATTCTCGATATCAACCTGCATGGCGAGAAAAGCTACCCGATCGCCTTCCGGCTGGGGAGCAAGGGCGTACGATTCGTCTTCGCCAGCGGCTATGGCGATGCCGAACATCCCAAAGAACTGGCGCATGTCACCACGCTGACGAAACCCTATGTCCTCGCCGACATCCGCAATATCGCAGTGGGCGGCTGACGGACGGGAGCTGAGCGTGGGCAAACCGCCACAAGGAGGTGGCGAGCGGCACCGGAAACGACTATGGGGCTGCGCATGCGTATTGCCATTGCTTCCGACCACGCCGCTTTCGATCTGAAAGCCGATTTGCGCGACTGGTTGATCGAACAGGGTCACGAGGTCGCCGATCTCGGCCCGGATACCGCCGACAGCGTCGATTACCCCGACTACGGGTACAAGCTGGCCGCGGTTGTCGCCGATGGGACCGCAGATCGCGGCATTGCCCTGTGCGGCAGCGGGCTTGGCATCTCGATGAGCATCAATCGCCATCCCGCCATCCGCTGCGCGCTGGTTTCCGAACCGTTGTCCGCTTCGCTGGCGCGGGAACACAACGATGCCAACTGCATCGCGATGGGCGCCCGCCTCGTCGGCAGCGACATGGCTAAGGCGTGCCTGTCCGCCTTCCTCGAAACCGATTTCGCCGGCGGCCGCCACCAGCGCCGCATCGACAAGCTATCCAACCCGGACATCTGATCTATGGCTACCCAGGCACAAGACACCACGCGCGACCCTATGGACCGCTTCTGGCACGATACGCTGGCGGAAGCCGATCCCGAGATCCACAATGCGATCCGTAATGAACTGGAGCGTCAGCAGGACAAGATCGAGCTGATCGCCAGCGAGAATATCGCCTCCAACGCGGTTCTCGAAGCCACGGGCAGCGTGTTCACCAACAAATATGCCGAAGGCTATCCGGGCAAGCGCTATTACGGCGGCTGCGATTATGCCGACGTCATCGAAACGCTGGCGATCGAGCGCGCGAAGCAGTTGTTCGGGTGCAATTTCGCCAACGTCCAGCCCAATTCGGGCAGCCAGATGAACCAGGCGGTTTTCCTCGCGCTGCTGCAGCCGGGCGATACCTTCATGGGTCTCGACCTCAATTCGGGTGGTCACCTCACGCATGGATCGCCGGTCAACATGAGCGGCAAGTGGTTCAACCCCGTCAGCTACGGCGTGCGCCAGGATAACGAGCTGATCGACATGGACGAAGTGATGGCGCTGGCGAAGGAGCACAAGCCCAAGCTCATTATCGCCGGTGGCACCGCCTATTCGCGTAGCTGGGACTGGAAAGCCTTCCGCAAGGTGGCCGACGAGGTCGGGGCCTACCTGATGGTCGACATGAGCCACATCTCCGGGCTCGTCGCGGGCGGCGCGCATGCCAACCCCTTCCCCCATGCCCACGTCGTCACCAGCACCACTCACAAATCCCTCCGCGGGCCGCGTTCGGGCGTGATCCTGTGGAACGACGAGGAACTCACCAAGCCGTTCAACATGGCGGTGTTCCCGGGCATGCAGGGCGGCCCGCTGATGCATGTCGTGGCTGCCAAGGCAGTCGCCTTCGGCGAAGCGCTGCGCCCGGACTTCAAGGATTACGCCGCGCGCGTGGTCGAAAATGCTCGCGCTCTGGCCGAAGCCATCGAAGCCAATGGCCTGCGCGTCGTGTCGGGCGGGACGGACAACCATTCGATGCTGGTCGATCTTACGGCCAAGGACGTGACCGGTAAGGCCGCCGAAACCGGTCTCGATCGCGCATGGCTTACCTGTAACAAGAACGGCATTCCCTACGACACGCGCAGCCCCTTTGTGACCAGCGGTATCCGCCTCGGCACACCGGCAGGGACCACGCGGGGTTTCGGCCGTGAGGAATTCCGGACGATCGGCGCGCTGATCTGCGAGGTGGTGGACGGAATGTCGCGCAATGGTCCCGAAGGCGATGGGCAGGTGGAAGACAAGGTGCGCGGCAAGGTGGCCGAATTGTGCGCTGCCTTTCCCGTCTATCCCGGCCGCTGAGGAGAAAAGCGATGGACGACCAGAATCCCAAACATCAGGATCACGAACTGCTTTCCGACGCGAAGCACGAAGTGAAGGACATGGCGAGCAAGGGCCTCGACCACCCTTCGACGAAACCCGTGCTGACCGGTGCTGCCGTGGGCGCAATCGCAGGGGGCCTGCTGCCCGTCGTGACCTGGCCGATCGGGCTCGTCGCGGGCGCGGGATACATGCTCTACAAGCGTATCCGACCGTAAATGCGGTGCCCTTTCTGCGCGCATGACGACAGCCAGGTAAAGGACAGTCGTCCGACCGAGGATTCGACCTCGATCCGGCGGCGTCGGCAATGTTCGAGCTGCGGCGCGCGCTTTACCACGTTCGAACGGGTCCAGCTGCGCGAAGTCACCGTGGTCAAGTCGGGCGACCGCCGCCAGCCCTTCGAACGCAGCAAGCTCGAACAGTCGATCGCGCTCGCCTGCCGCAAGCGCGATGTCCCGCAGGAACGCATCGACCAGCTGGTCAGCGGGATCCAGCGCCAAGTCGAAACCGCGGGCGAGGCCGAAATAGCCTCGCAGCGTATCGGCGAAATGGTCATGGACGGGCTCCGCGGGCTCGACAGCGTCGCCTATATCCGCTTCGCCTCGGTCTATCGCGACTTCAGCGAAGCGCGCGATTTCGAAGAGTTTGCCAGTACGGTGCAGGAAGCGGCCGCCCATGAGCGCGGCTGACACGCACAAACCCGTCGTCGTGCTGGTGCGCCCGCAGCTGGGCGAGAACATCGGCAAGGCAGCCCGCGCGATGCTCAATTTCGGGCTGACCGAGATGCGACTGGTCGAACCGCGCGATGGCTGGCCCAACCCTTCGGCGGGTCCGGCAGCGGCCGGGGCCGATGTCGTGCTCGACCGGGCACAGGTCTTTGCGACCACTGCAGAGGCGGTGGCCGATTGCGCGCATGTCTACGCCACCACGGTGCGCAAGCGCGGAGTGACCAAGCCGGTCGTCACGCCCGAGGAAGCAAGCCAGGAAATGGCCGCCGCACAGGGACGCAGTGCAATCCTGTTCGGACCAGAACGCTCGGGCCTGGAAACCGAGGACGTCGCGCTTGCGCGGGCGATCCTGACGGTGCCGATCAATCCGGAATTCGGATCGCTCAATCTGGCGCAGGCGGTAATCCTGTGCGCTTATGAATGGTCGAAGCACGAGCAACTGGTGCAGCCCACGCAGGAAGAACTGCTCCCCCCTGCACCGCAGGAAGAGCTCGATGGGCTGATCGCGCATCTGGAAACCATGCTCGAACCCAAAGGCTATTTCCTGCCCGCGGCACGCGCGGAAGCCACCCGGCGGACCTTGCGCGGAGTGCTTACCAAGCCCGGCTGGAACCATCTCGAGGTGCGGACGCTGCGCGGTGTCCTGTCGTCGCTGGGGCGCGGACCTAAGCCCTGATCCGGTCCCATTCGGCCAGTTCGTAGTCGATCGACGTTTCGACCAGCATTTCCCAGATCTGCGCGATCGGCTCTGCCGGCAGCGAGCGGTCCTGCGCGTCGCGGCGCGCATTGTCGATGACCGCGCGCTTGCGTGCTTCGTCGCGCACGATCGCCCGATCGGGCTTGATCCGCGCGGCCGCCCGCATGTAGCCGAACCGCCGGTCGAGCAATTCCATCAGCTCGCGGTCGGTGGCATCGACGCCGGCGCGTACATCACGCATGTCGGCGCAGTTTTCAGGCAGCTTGAAATCGTCGTTCATGGCAATGCGCCCTGCCCCGCCTGCCGGTGCTTGTCGAGCGCCTATCTTCGTGCTTGACGAACCGCGCCATATTGCTACTAGCGCGCCTTCGCGAATTGGCTCCGCACCCCGGTGAAGCGGTAGCCGCGTCGAACTCCTGAGCGTGTCGAAGGAACGACGGTGCGATGCCGGGTTGAATGGCCGTCAACGGGATGGCCCAGCAAATTGAAGGAAAGATTATGACGAAGCGCACCCGCGCCAAGTACAAGCTCGACCGCCGGATGGGTGAAAACATCTGGGGTCGCCCGAACAGCCCCGTCAACAAGCGTTCCTACGGTCCGGGCCAGCACGGCCAGCGCCGCAAGAGCAAGACGAGCGACTTCGGTCTCCAGCTGCGCGCCAAGCAGAAGCTCAAGGGCTATTACGGAGACGTGACCGAGAAGCAGTTCAAGCGCACTTACATGGAAGCGTCGCGGATCAAGGGCGACACCGGTCAGAACCTGATCGGCCTGCTCGAACAGCGCCTCGACATGGTCGTTTATCGCGCCAAGTTCGCACCGACCATCTTCGCTGCGCGCCAGATCGTGAGCCACGGCCATATCTATCTCAACGGTGTGAAGACCAACGTCGCCTCGGCGCGCGTCAAGGTCGGCGACGTCGTTTCGCTGGGCAAGAAGGCGCAGGAAATGGCGCTGGTCATCGAAGCGCAGAGCCTGCCCGAGCGTGACATTCCCGACTACGTCAGCCCCGATGGCAACGACAAGGTGACCTTCACCCGCGTGCCCAAGCTCGACGAAGTGCCCTACCCGGTCACGATGGAACCGAACCTCGTGGTCGAGTTCTACTCGCGCTAAGCCCAAGCGGCAGCGACACAGCAAAAGGGCGGTCCCTCACGGGGCCGCCTTTTTTGTTGTCCGGTCAGTATCGGCTGGCAAACCGAAGCGACAGCCACACCATGACGAGGATCGTCAGCGTGATCAGGCCGCCCCAGAACCAGTAGGGCAGGAACAAAGCGTCGGCGATGAGGCCGGTGTCGGATCGCGCGGACATGCCGCCGACCGTGCTGCCCGGGCTGAACAAATAGCCAAGGTCCCGATAGACGCTCACCACGCCTTGTACCCCGAGGAATTCCGCCGTGATCCGCTGCCATTTGGCACTGCCGCGCAACGCGATGTACCCGGCTGCTGCAGCGAACAGCGGAAGCACCACCCATCCGGCGACCGAGCGCACCCACACCGCCGTCGAGATCACGAGCGCCGATGCGAGAACCAGCAGCGCCAGCTGCGTGGCCCGCCGCGAGCGTGATGCGACGATCAACAGGCAGCCCGCGACACTGGGACCCAGCAGCCCTGCCGCCGCAATGGCCGCCTGCCCGAGGTGGCCGATGCTGCTGGAGAACTCGGCAAAGCCCGAGCCATTGGCGAAGATCACGAGGCGATGGAATTCAGCGCCGAGCGCAATCGCGCTCAGCCCGTGCGCCATTTCGTGAAACCAGGTGGCCAGCAACGTGAACGGCATCAGCGCAAGCGTTCCGAAGCCGGTCTGCCAGGCAAGGATCGTCAGCCCGGCGAAGGCGAGAATATAGCTCTGTTCGCGCGGCATTGCCTTGCGATTGGGGGAAAGCCCCCATCTCGCGGGAGCAGCGGAACCGGCGCGGCCTTTTCTCATACCGGCACGGTATCGCCGGTTCGTCTCACTGCAAGTAGTCGCGGCGGAAATCGCGCGCGAACTGGGCGAACCGCGCTTCCGCGATCGCATCGCGCATCGCCTGCATCAGCTGCTGGTAAAAGGCGATGTTGTGCTCGGTCATCAGCATCGCGCCGAGGATTTCCTGCGATTTCACCAGATGGTGCAGGTAAGCGCGCGAGTAGGTCCCGCAGGTATCGCAGGTGCAGCGGCTGTCGAGCGGTTCCTCGTCTTCGGCAAAACGCGCATTGCGCAGGTTGACCGGCCCGTTCCAGGTAAACGCCTGTCCGTTGCGCCCGGACCGGCTGGGCAGCACGCAGTCGAACATGTCCACCCCGCGCTCCACCGCACCGACGAGGTCGTCGGGCTTGCCGACCCCCATCAGATAGCGGGGCCGGTCGGCGGGCAATTGGCCGGGTGCGAAGTCAAGTGTGGCGAACATCGCTTCCTGGCCTTCGCCGACCGCCAGCCCGCCTATGGCATAGCCGTCGAAACCGATATCGGTGAGCTTGTCCGCGCTTATACGGCGCAATTCCTCGTCCAGCGCGCCCTGCTGGATACCGAACAATGCGGATCGCTGCGCGTGTTCGCCGCCCGCATCGAACCCATCGCGGCTGCGCCGGGCCCAGCGCATGCTCATTTCCATGCTCGCGGCGATTTCGTCGCGCGGCCGATCGGCGCGCGGGCATTCGTCGAACGCCATCACGATGTCGCTGCCCAGCATGCGCTGGATTTCCATGCTGCGCTCGGGCGTAAGCATGTGCTTGGAACCGTCGATGTGGCTGCGGAACTCGACCCCCTTCTCGGTGAGCTTGCGCAGTTCGGACAGGCTCATCACCTGGTAGCCGCCACTGTCGGTCAGGATGGGCCGTTGCCAGTTCATGAACTTGTGCAGGCCGCCAAGCCTCGCCATCCGCTCGGCGCCGGGTCGCAGCATGAGGTGGTAGGTGTTGCCGAGGATTATGTCGGCTCCTGTCTTGCGGACGGTTTCGGGCTTCATCGCCTTGACTGTCGCTGCAGTCCCGACCGGCATGAAGGCAGGCGTGCGAATGGTGCCGCGCTGCATGGCGATGCGCCCGGTGCGCGCAGCCCCGTCGGTCGCGTCGATGGTGAATGCGAAACGTTCGCTCATGGTCAGAAGCCGTAGATGAGAGTGGCACGGGTCAGCGTGTCGGTGCCTTCCGACCCCGCTGGCGGATTGCTGTCGTACTCGACCTTGTAGGAAAGGCGCGAACGCAGACGGTTGCTCACGCGAAAATCGAGACCGGTCACCAGATTGATCGTGGTGTTCGCGCCATCGAAAATCAACGTTGCCTCGCCTCCCGTTTCCGCCAGTGCCTCGACATCCTGGGTCAGCTTGAGACGGTCCAGCATCTGCCAGTCGAAATCGAGCCCGACGAGTCCCGCGAGCCGATCCGCGCTGGTCCCGTCTGTAAAATCCGTTACCCGGTAGGCAGGGCCTGCCTTGAGTGAGAGCTTGAGCTTCGGATTATCGATAACGCGATAACCGAAACCACCCGACACCGAATAGCGCGAAGAGAAGCCCTGGATCCGGTCGCGTTCGTATTGCGCCAGGCCATAGGCGAAGATGTTCTCGTCGAACTGCCAGCGCGGTTCGTAGGATGCGGCGAACTGTTCGCGGCTGGTCGATCCGTTCTGCCGCTGGTAGTCCGCGCGCAATCTGATCGAATGGGTCCAGTCGATGCCCTCGCGATCAAGGCGCAACGCGGCCGCCACCCCGACCGACTCGGTGTTGCCGCTCGACTGGAAAGCCCCCAGTTCGCCCTCGCCGCTCCAGCGGTCGAACATGCCGGCGTTGATCAGCGCGGTTTGCTCCGCCTCGGCCTCGGCCGCGCGGCGCGCAGCCAGGGTGATCTTCCACTGGTCGTTAATCGCATCGATCGTGCTGCGTTCTTCGGGCCATGTGCTGCGCGCGAGACCGATCACCGTGGCGACCTTCCTTTCGTCGCCGCTGGCTATGGCTGCATCGATCATCGCGCGTGCGCCTTCGGGAAGCTCAGCTTGCGCGGCAGTCGCAGCACAACCCAGCAGGGCGGAAAAGATCAACGGGGCGAAGCGCATCGGGTGCGCCTAGCGCCTTGTTTTGCGCCTCGCCACCCTTCAATCGATGGAATATGTCACGCGCGCAGGCGCCATCCCGTGCGGAAAATGAACGCAATAACGGCCACGCAGATCGCCAGGAAACCCAGCGTTATGCCGAAGCTGATCCAGATGTTCACATCGCTCTGGCCATAGAAAGTCCACCGCAGGCCGCTGACCAGGTAGACGATCGGATTGGCCAGCGCGATCGTGTCCCACGGCCTGGGCAGCATATCGATCGAATAGAACGTCCCCCCGAGAAAGGTCAGCGGCGTGAGGAACAGCATCGGGATGATGCCCAGCTTCTCGAAATTATCCGCCCAGATGCCGAGGATGAACCCGAACAGGCTGAAGGCCGCCGCGACAAGCATGATATAGAACACCGCCAGCACAGGGTGCGCGATCGAATAGTCGACGAAAAGGCGCGCGGTGAGCAGGATGATCGCGGCGAGCAGCAGGCTCTTGGTCATTGCCGCACCCACGAACCCCAACAGCGTCTCCGATACTCCGACAGGCGCGCTGAGCAGTTCGTAGATGGTGCCGGTGAAACGCGGCATGTAGATCCCGAAACTGGAATTGCTGGTCGTTTCGCCCAGCAGGGTGAGCATCAGCAGGCCCGGAATGATGAAGGCGCCGTAATCCACCCCGCCCAGATCAGGCATGCGCCCTCCGATCGCCGCGCCGAAGACGATGAAATATAGCGATGTGGTGAGTACCGGCGCGAGCACCGACTGGAAGGCGGTGCGCAGGAAGCGCATCAGTTCGCGGGTGTAGATCGACCAGGTCGAGCGCCACGAGATCATGCTGCCTTCCCTTCACCGAGCAGCGAAACGAAGATTTCCTCGAGGCTGCTTTCGCGTGTGTCGATGCCGACGTAATCGATGTCCGCGGCGATCAACGCCTTGGTCAGCGCAGCCACTTCGGCCTTGCCCTTCCCCGTTCCGTCGCCGCCGCGGTAGCACAGCACTCCCCCACCCGGTTCGAGTTCTACCGGGAAGCGGGCGATATCGGGCGGCAAGGCGGCAAGCGGCCTGGCCAGCGTGATATACGCTTCGGTTCTGCCGAGACGCGCCATCATCGCATCCTTCTGGTCGACCATCAGCAGTTTGCCGCGATTTATGATGCCGACCCGGTCGGCCATCAGCTCGGCTTCCTCGATATAATGCGTGGTGAGAATGATCGTGACACCGCGCTCGCGCATCGTGTCGACGATCGCCCACATTCCCTTGCGCAACTCGACATCGACGCCTGCCGTGGGTTCATCGAGAAACAGCAGGTCCGGCTCATGTGCCAGAGCCTTGGCGATCAGTACCCGGCGCTTCATCCCGCCGGACAAGGCCATGATGCGCTCGTCGCGCTTGTCCCACAGGCTGAGCGACCGCAGGATTTCCTCGATCCGGTCCCGGTCGGGGGCAAGCCCGAACAAGCCGCGCGAATAGCTTACCGCGCGATGGACGGGTTCGAACATGTCGGTGCTGAGTTCCTGGGGAACCAGGCCGATACGACTGCGTGCGCGGCGCCAGTCGGACGCCAGATCGTGCCCGAAAGCGCGAATACTTCCCGAAGTCGGGCGCACGAGCCCGCATACTGCCCCGATCAGCGTGGTCTTGCCTGCCCCGTTAGGCCCGAGCAAAGCAAAGACCTCGCCCTTGTTGATGGTAAGATCGACATTGTCGAGCGCGGTCAGCCCGCCGGGATAGACCTTCGACAGGCCGGAGAGTTCGAGAATCGGCTCCACATCTCCTAGCTAGCGGCGATCCAGTTGCCGTGGAAGCCCGGAGGGATCAGGTGCGGGATCTCGACCGTCCCGACCACGCCGAGCGTCATCGCGTCGAGGATCTCTAGCGCGCTGGTCTGCCGGTTGCGGTCGATGACATAACCCATCATCCAGCCATCGCCTTCGGCTGCCTCGGGCGTGCGCGGAACGAAAACGAATTCACCGGGAATGCGGCCTTCGCCGAAATCGCGCTGCACCCGTTCGCCGGTGGCAAGGTCGTGGCGATAGAGCGGCATCGGCCCAACGAATTCGAGATCGCCATCGGCGGGCATGCCGATCGCCCACAGGTAGCGATGCGCCTTGGTAAAATAGCGTTCGTCCGGTCGCGGGAATTCCTGTCCCGCCGTATCGAGCGTGTCGCGGACGACTTTCCCGCCTTGCCCGTCCACCGTCCAGCGCTCGAGCCCCAGAGGCTTGCCGTATGGCCCGGGCATTTCGCCGTCGAAGATGGTTTCATAGGGGCAGACGTCGATGATCACCCGGCCGGTTTCGTCTTCGAAACTGTTGCCGACGTGGAAGACATAGCAGGGGTCGACCTCGTGCCACACCACATCCTCGTTGCTACCCCCGCGCGGCAGCAATCCGACCCGCGCGCGGTGGCTGCGGTTCCAGCGATAGGGAAACTTGTGGCCCGCAATCAGCGCCTGCATCGAGAAGGTCACCGGCAGGTCGAGGATCACCACGAAGTTCCGGGTCAGTGCGCAGTCGTGGATCGAGGGGCCATGCCTTACCGCGATCTCGGTTTCGCTCAGCACCCTGCCGCTGCGGTCCATGGCGACATGGCGGATAGTATCCTGCGACGGGCCATCGTAGCAGATCGCGTGGTATTCGCCGGTGTCCGGGCATTGATGCGGGTGCGCGGTAAAGGAACCGGTCAGCCCGCCGCCGAAGTCGGAATAGGCGACGCTATCGAGATTGCCGTCGAGTTCGACAGGGAAGCTGTTGGCCTCGACCAGCGCCATGATCTTGCCGCCGATATCGAGGACATTGGTGTTGACCGTATCGCCGAAGCCGCGTCGCGGACCGCCAACCGCCGCCGGGCCGCCCTTGCCTTCGAGCTCTGCGGAACGAATGAAACGGTTGCGGTACCACTCGGCCTTGCCGTCCCTCAGCCGAATGCCGTGAACCATCCCGTCGCCGAGGAACCAGTGATGGCCCTTCCCCGCCTTGCCGAAGGGATTTGGCCCGATGCGGACATACCGCCCGTCGAGCTCAGCGGGAATGGCTCCGGTTACGGTGGGATTTGCGAGCGTCAGCTCATCGGCCATCGGGGTATGGATCCCCCGCAGGAAAGGGTTTTCACCCGGACCGGGCAGGCGCGCTCGGTTGATGCTGGCGACTGCCTGTACGGCAGGCGTAACCGCCCTGCGGATGGTTTTCTCGACGACACTTGCCATGACCGACTCGCTCCGATTAAAGTAAACGCCGTAAACATAGAGGTTATGATAACAGTGTCAACATCGCCCGAAGCCTATCATCACGGGAACCTGCGCGACGCCTTGCTGGCAGCCGGACTGGCCGCGCTCGAAGGTGCCGCAGGCAAGGCGCCTTCGCTGCGCGAATTGGCGCGCGTGGTCGGGGTCTCGGCGACGGCAGTCTATCGGCACTTTCCCGACAAGCAGGCACTCGATGCCGCGCTTGCCCGCGCAGGGCTGGACCTGCTGGGCAAGGAACAGGCCGCTGCCGCCGAACGTGCGGGAGGTGGATCGCAAGGATTTACCGAAACGGGCCGCACCTACGTCCGCTTTGCGCTCGCCCACCCTGCCCTGTTCAGGCTGATGTTCACCCAGGGCCACCCGGTGGACGGATCGGCGACACCCGATGAAGCATACGCATTGCTGACAGCCAATTCACGCGCGCTGGTCGGCGATCCAGACGGCGCCGAAACGCTCGCCTTGCAGTCGTGGGCAATGGTGCACGGTATCGCCATGCTGATGCTCGACGGGCGCATCCCCGCCGACGACGCTCTGATCGAGCGGTTGCTCGATACCGGCAATCTGTCCGCTCAGTCGTGTGGCAGCAGCAGCGAGGAATCGCCGTAGCTGTAGAAGCGGTATTCACTGTCGATGGCGTGCGCGTAAGCGTCCATCATGCGTTCGCGGCCCATCAGGGCGCTCACCAGCATCATCAGCGTCGATTTCGGCAGGTGAAAATTGGTCATCAGGCCATCGACCGCGCGAAAGCGATATCCCGGGGTGATGAAGATATCGGTATCGCCAGCGAAGGCACCGATAATCCCGTCTTCCCCCGTCGCGCTTTCGAGCAAGCGCAGGCTGGTCGTCCCCACCGCTATCACCCTGCCGCCGGCCGCGCGCACGGCGTTCAGGCGTGCCGCGGCTTCGGGTTCGATCCGGCCCCATTCGGAGTGCATCGCGTGATCGCTGGTATCGTCAGCCTTCACCGGGAGGAAGGTGCCCGCACCGACATGCAACGTCAGCGTCTCGCGCCCGATCCCCGCAGCGTCGAGCGCATCAATAAGTTCAGGCGTAAAGTGCAGCGCGGCAGTCGGCGCGGCAACCGCGCCGTCCTCGGCTGCGAACATCGTCTGGTAGTCTTCACGGTCCTGCGCATCGGTGGCGCGCTTGCCGGCGATATAGGGCGGCAATGGCATACGTCCGGCGCGTTCGAGCAGGATTTCGACGGGCTCTTCGCCCGCGAAGGCCAACACGAAACTACCATCCTCGAGCCGGTCTTGCGCGGTCGCTGCCACGCCGCCGCCGAATTCCACGACATCGCCGATCCGCAGTCGCTTGGCATTGCGCACGAAAGCCTGCCAGCGTCTCAGGTCGATCCGCTTGTGCAACGTCGCGCCGATCCGGGCTTCTCCCCGCCGCCCTTCGAGCTGCGCAGGTATGACGCGGGTGTCATTGAACACGAGCACGTCGCCCGCCCGCAACATTTCCGGCAAGTCGCGCACGCCGCGATCCTCGAAGGGGCCAGCGCCGCGCACCACAAGCATGCGTGCGGCATCGCGCGGGCGCGCGGGCCGAAGCGCGATCCGCTCGGGCGGGAGTTCGAAATCGAAAAGGTCGACTTTCATCGCGCCGCCCCTAGTCCGGGTGCGACGCGATGGAAAGTCAGTTGCCGAGCGGCGCGTTCAGATCGCTGGCCGAAATGTCTTCGTCCTGCACCCGCGGAGCTGTCATGGCCGGCACCGGCTTGTTGTCCGCCGCGATCGAAGCCTGCACGATCCGCGTTGGATTCGCAGGCGGCTCGCCGCGCTGGATCGCATCGACTGCGGGCATGTTGGCGATCACGCGCCCGAAGTTGGTGTAGTTCTGGTCGAGGTTGAAACGTGGATAGAAAACGATGAAGAACTGGCTGTTGGCGCTGTCGGGGCTGCCCGCGCGCGCCATCGAGACGGTACCGCGGACATGCGGCATGCCGTGAAACTCTTCCGCGATGTCGGGCAGCTGCGATCCGCCCGTGCCGGTACCGGTGGGATCACCGGTCTGAGCCATGAAGCCGTCGATGACGCGGTGGAAAATCACCCCGTCGTAGAACCCCTGCCGGGTCAGCGTCTTGACGCGTTCGACATGGTTGGGCGCCCAGTCGGGCTTCAGCCGGATCGCGACGCGTTCGCCGTTCGACAGGTCGAGTAGCAGGATGTTTTCGCGGTCTTCTTCGACATTGAAGTTCACTGGCGAAAACACCCGCGTATCCGCAGCGGTTTCCGCCGTAGCGGAAGCGTCGACAGCGGCGTCGTCCTGCGCCTGGGCGGCGAAGGGTGTCGAAGCGAGCGCCAATGCGGCGGCAAGGGCAAGCGAAGTCTTGAGCATCGTCATTCCGTGGCAATGTCCTGGGTTGCAGGCCCCTAGCGAGGGGCGTCTGTCCGTTCAATGAATAGGTGCCTGCGAAGCTCAGCCCCCGCGCGGCCCGAGTTTCTTCACTCGCGCCTCGACGTCCTGCCGCACGGCAGGCGTGACGAACTTGCCGATCGGGCCGCCGTAGAAGGCGATTTCCTTTACCAGGCGGCTGGCGATCGGCTGCAGTTCGACATCGGCCATCAGGAATACCGTTTCGATGTGATCGTTGAGCTGCCGGTTCATCCCGGTGAGCTGGTATTCATATTCGAAATCGGTCACCCCGCGGATGCCGCGGATCACGATGCCCGCTTTCATCTGGTCGGCGAAATCCATCAGCAATGAATTGAACCCGACCACACGGATGCTCTGGCTGGCAATGCCGGCAACTTCGCGTTCGACCATGGCGATACGTTCGTCGTCATCGAACATCGGCGACTTCGCGATATTGGTGGTCACGCCGATGATCAGTTCGTCGACCAGCTTCGCGCCGCGCTCGATTATGTCCATGTGACCCAGCGTGATTGGATCGAACGTGCCCGGATAGATGCCGATGCGCTTGGCCATTAATGGTCCCTCTTAACAATGAAATGCGCCAGTTCGACAAGCAGCCGGGCATCGTCGCCGTAGCTGGCGAGATGGTCGCCCGCCTGTTCCACCAGCATTGTCGCCTGCGCCCGCGCCTGTTCGACGCCCATCAGCGTGACGAAGGTCTGCTTTCCCTGTTCCTCGTCCTTGCGCAGCGCCTTGCCGGCCAGCGTCTCGTCGCCTTCGACATCGAGCAGGTCGTCGGCAATCTGGAAGGCGAGCCCGATATCGCGCGCATAGGCGCGCAGATGGGTGCGTCCCTCGGGCGCCACCCGCCCCAGCACCGCGCCCATCTCGACACTGGCGGCCAGCAGGGCACCGGTCTTGAGCTGCTGCAGCCGGGTGACCTGGCGCAGGTCGTAGGATTGTTCTTCGGAGACGATATCCATCATCTGGCCGCCCGCCATCCCGTCGTGCCCGCTGGCGCGCGCCAGCGTGGCAACCAGTTCCGCGCGAACGAAGGGATCGGTGCTGGTGTCCGGCTGGGTCAGAATGTCGAACGCCAGCGCATGCAGGCTGTCCCCCGCAAGCACGGCAGTCGCTTCGTCGAACGCCTTGTGCAGGGTCGGCTTGCCGTGCCGCATCTCGTCATCGTCCATGCACGGCAGATCGTCGTGGATGAGCGAATAGGCATGGATCGCTTCGACTGCACAGCCCGCGTTGATCGCGGCGTTGCGATTGACGCCGAACAGTTCCGCGGTCGCCACCAGCAGCAGCGGGCGCACCCGCTTGCCGCCTCCGATCACGGCGTAACGCATCGCCTCGATCAGCCGTGCGCGCGTATCGTCGGGCACGGGAAGGAACGCATCGAAGACGCTATCGACTTCAGACTGGACCTGCTCGAAAGCTTGGCCGAGCAGGCTGGGCATCGCGGTTGCGACGCTCACGCGGCCCCGCCCGCATCGAACGGCTCGGTACCCGCGGGCTTGCCGTCGCTGCCCGCTACGATCTTCTCGATCCGCGCCTGTGCAGCGTCCAGCCGCGACTGGCATGCCTTGCGCAGTTGTTCGCCGCGCTCGTACAGATCGATGCTCTCGTCGAGCGGGACATCGCCGCTTTCGAGACGCCGGACGACACTCTCAAGCTCGCGCAGGGCCTGCTCGAAGCTCATCTCGGAAATATGTGACTGTTCCTCTGCCATTGCCCGCGAGCATTGACGGTCCGCCTGCGCCCGGTCAAGTATACCGAAACGGGGGAGCGAATATGACGTGGATTGTCGCCTTCATCGCCGCAGCTCTGGTCTTCGGCGCTTTGGACGCCGCGTGGCTCGGCTGGGCCGGGCCCAATTTCTACCGTCCCAGGCTGGGAGACATCCTGGCCGACAGTTTCCGCATGGCTCCGGCGCTGGTATTCTACGCTGCCTATATCGCCGCCATCGTCTGGTTCGCGGTGCGCCCGGGACTGGCCCAGGGGCTTGCCGCCGCTGCGCTCAACGGGGCGCTGCTGGGGGCGATTTGCTACGCGACCTACGATCTGACCAACCAGGCGACGATGCGCACCTGGTCCACTGCGGTGACCGTGGCCGACATTGCCTGGGGCGCATTTGCTACCGCCCTGGCCGCTTCTGCTGCGACGCTGGCCGCCGACAAATTCGGCTGAGCGCATGTTCATAGGCCATTTCGCTCCCGCATTCCTGGCGCGCGGGATCAGCGAGGACGCCCCGCGGCTCGGTGTGCTGTTCATCGGGGCGCAGCTGACCGACTGGGCCTTGTTCACGCTGACCCTCGGCGGGATCGAGAGTGTGCGGATCGTGCCCGGTATCACCGCGATGAACCCGCTCGACCTTTACTATATGCCCTATACGCACAGCCTGCTGGGCACCGCACTCTGGGCGATCGGCTTTGCCGCCTTGATCTGGCTGGGGACACGAAGTCTGGTGGCTGCGAGCTGGGCGGCCTTCGTCGTCGCAAGTCACTGGGTGCTCGACCTGCTCGTCCACAGGCCGGATCTGACGCTTGCCGGAGGCGCGGAGAAATACGGCCTCGGACTGTGGAACTTCCCCATCGTCGCGATCCCGCTCGAACTGGGCCTCCTGCTGCTCGCCTATGGTCTCTATATCGCCCGCACCAAGGGACCGCTGCTCCCACCGCTCATCCTGCTCGCCGCCTTGATGCTGTTCCAGGCGCTGAACTGGTTCGGCTCCGAACCCGAACACGCCGGGGCGTCCTTTTCTGCGACCGCCTTCCTGGCCTTCGGCATACTGACTGTGCTCGCGTTCTGGGTGCAGTCGACCCGGTGGCATAAAAACCACGTGGGACTGGCGGTCGGGAGCGTGCAGCGCTAAGCGCGCGCGCATGGCATCTGTCGAATCCGCGATCACCCCCGAAGTCGTCGAGCAGCACGGCTTCAGCCCCGAAGAATACGACCGCGTCCTGAACGCGCTTGGCCGCGAGCCCAATCTGGTCGAGCTGGGGATTTTCTCGGTCATGTGGTCTGAGCACTGCTCCTACAAGAGCTCGCGGCTGCATCTCAAGAAGCTGCCGACCGAGGCGCCCTGGGTAATCTGCGGCCCCGGCGAGAACGCCGGTGTCATCGACATCGGCGACGGGCAGGCGGCGATCTTCAAGATGGAGAGCCACAACCATCCCAGCTATATCGAGCCCTACCAGGGCGCGGCGACCGGCGTCGGCGGCATCCTGCGCGATGTCTTCACCATGGGCGCGCGCCCGGTGGCGAATGCCAATGCGCTGCGCTTCGGGCGGCCCGACCACCCCAAGATGCAGCACCTGGTAAAGGGCGTCGTCTCCGGCATCGGCGGCTATGGCAATTGCGTCGGCGTGCCGACCGTATGCGGCGAGACCAATTTCCACCCCGCCTATGACGGCAATATCCTCGTCAATGCGATGACCGTGGGCGTGGCCGATCAGGACAAGATCTTCTATTCCGCCGCCACCGGCGTGGGGAATCCGATAGTCTATGTCGGATCGAAGACCGGCCGCGACGGAATTCACGGCGCGACCATGGCCAGCGCCGATTTCGAGGAAGACGCCGATGCCAAGCGCCCCACCGTGCAGGTGGGCGACCCCTTCACCGAAAAGCTGCTGATCGAGGCCTGCCTCGAACTCATGGCGACCGACGCGATCGTCGCGATCCAGGATATGGGCGCCGCGGGCCTGACCTCTTCCAGCGTCGAAATGGCGACCAATGGCAAGGCGGGCATCCGTCTCGACATGAACAAGGTGCCGTGCCGCGAAGACGGGATGACGCCCTACGAGATGATGCTGAGCGAAAGCCAGGAGCGGATGCTCATGGTCCTCAAGCCCGGCAAGGAAGCCATGGCGCAGGCCATTTTCGACAAGTGGGAGCTCGATTTCGCGATCATCGGCGAAGTGACCGATACGCAGCACATGGTGCTCGAATTCGATGGCGAGGTCGTCTGCGACATTCCGCTCGGCCCGCTGGCGGCAGACGCGCCCGAATACGACCGGCCCTACCTGTCCAAGGAAGACTACACTGCCTGGGCGGGCATTGCGCCGATGCGCGAGCGTCCCGACACCGACGATGTCGGCGGTGACGTGATGAAGCTGCTCGCCTCGCCAAACCTGTCCTCGCGCCGCTGGATCGCCGAGCAATACGACAGCCAGGTCGGCGCGGATACGCTGCAGACCGGCGGCGATGCCGGTGTCGTCCGCGTGCACGGGACGAAGAAGGCGCTCGCGATCACCACCGATTGCACGCCGCGCTATGTTCATGCCGATCCCTATGAAGGCGGCAAACAGGCGATTGCCGAGGCCTACCGCAATCTGTGCGCGGTCGGCGCGCGCCCGCTGGCGGTGACCAATTGCCTCAATTTCGCCAACCCGCAGCGCCCCGAGATCATGAGCCAGTTCGTCCATGCGCTCGAAGGCATGGGCGCCGCCTGCCGCCTGCTCGACTTCCCGATCGTGTCGGGCAATGTCTCGCTCTACAACGAGAGCAAGGCGACTGGGGGTGGCAGTGCAATCCTGCCCACACCCGCTATCGGGGGCGTCGGCCTGATCGACGATTACGAGCACATGATGACCATGCCATTCAAGGCAGCGGGCGAAACGATCTACCTGCTCCATGCGGAGGAGTGGGCGACCGCGGACCCCGAGCGTTCGCATCTCGGCAAGTCGCTGTGGCTCAGCGAAATCCATGGCCGCGACGAAGGCCGTACCCCGCCGACCGACCTCACCGTCGAAAAGAACGCGGGCCGCATCGTCCGCCAGTTGATCGCCGACGGCCTCGTCAGCGCAGTGCACGACGTTTCCGACGGCGGTCTCGCCATCGCACTCGCAGAAATGGCGATGTCGGGAGGTATCGGCGCCGAGGTCGAGTGGAACGAAGAGTATTCCAAGGCGGCCTGGTGGTTCGGCGAGGATCAGGGACGCTATGTCGTCACTGTTCCCGACACCCAGGCACTCAACGAGGCGCTCGCCAAGGGCACTGAAAACGATGAAACCGCCTCGATCGGTTTCCGCCGCATCGGTCGTACCGGGGGCGATACGCTGTTCGGCAATTCGGTCGCGGCCATGCGCGCCGCACATCAGAGCTTCTTCGCCGACTGGATGGAAGGCTGACCGCGTGACGGCCGGCTATCGCGAGACACCTCTGGCGAAGAAGCTAAGCCTGCGCGATGGCCAGCGGGTGTGGTTCGACGGCATGCCCGAAAGCATTCAGGACGAAATCGGTGAATACGCACTCGAGCTTACGTTCGTTCGCGGCCCCGAAGAGGGGCCCGATGCTGCACACATCTTCGTGACCGAACAGGCTGCGCTTGCAGCAAAGCTCGCCGAACTGCGCGAACATATGGCAGGCGACGGCCATGTCTGGGTCAGTTGGCCGGCACGGGCGGACGGTGCGCCCTTCGCCCTTTCCGAGGAGCTGGTTCGCGAGATTGCGCTCCCGCTGGGACTGGTGGACACCAAGCAATGCGCGGTCAACGAGGACTGGTCCGGCCTCAAGCTGGTGGTCCGCAAGGAATTGCGCTGAACGCCGCTTGGTATAGATCCGCATGATGCGCGATCACGAAACCGTCCCCTACTCGCTTCCCGACCTGTCCGATGGCGAACGCATCGCGCGGGCGGAGGCCATGCGCGACCGGCTGAAGCTACGGCGGTCCTGCCGGTATTTCGCCGACACGCCGGTCCCGCGCGCGATTATCGAAGCCGCCATCGAAGCGGCCGGCAGCGCGCCCAATGGAGCAAACCACCAGCCTTGGCATTTCGCGGCGATTTCAACGCCCGAAACCAAGCGCGCGATCCGCGACGCCGCGGAAGCCGAGGAACGTGAGTTTTACGCCGGCAAGGCCGGCCCGCAGTGGCTCAAGGCGCTGGGGCCGCTGGGGACGGATGCCGACAAGCCCTTCCTCGAAACCGCACCGTGGCTGGTGGTCGTCTTCGCCCAGCGCAAGGGCGGGATCGAGGAGGATGGTGAGACGCAGAACTACTATGTCAGCGAAAGCGTGGGGATCGCCTGCGGCCTGCTGCTTGCCACGCTGCACGAAGCCGGGCTGGCCACACTGACCCACACGCCGTCGCCCATGGGCTTCCTGCGCGCGATCTGCGGCCGGCCCGATCATGAAAAGCCGGCGATGATCGTGGTGGTCGGGCACCCGGCGAAGGACGCAAGCGTTCCCGCGCACGCGCTGGATAAGAAACCGCTCAGCCGGATTGCCAGCTGGCTCTAGGATCAGGCCACAGCGGCGGCCTCGCCCCCCTGCTGCGCCAGAAGGTCATAGGGATCGATCCCGTCCTGACGCCAGACATGGTGGCAGACACGGTACCAGTGTGGATCGGGAATACGGAATTGCGCCCGGACTTCGGCGAGGTTCTTGCCCAGCAGTTCGCGGATCGAAAGGCCTACCAGCGGCGGGCAGGCTTTCCCGGTCCGATGCGCCTGCCGCACGGCTTTCATAACCGGGGCTTCGCTTCGGACTAGCCGCTTGAGATGCAGGGCACCGGCATAGCCCAGCAGCAAATGACCATGGCTGGGGGATTGCCCGTGCGTAAACAGCAATACGCATTGTTCACCCAGTGCATCCCGCCCATATCCGGTGAGCACATGCATCAGATCGTGCGTATCGCGCTGGCGATAGCCGTACCACTGGATAAGGTCGTCATAACTCTGACTGCCCGACTTCTCCGACTCTTCGACGAGCCCGGCGGCAGTCAGGCCTTCGCGTTCCATGAAATCGCAATAGGCGTGCGCTACCGTACCCTCGGGATGGCGGCGCAAGGCGGCATGGTCGTCGAGAATGGGCGGCAGGAACGGTTCGCTCGCGCGAAGCGCCTCGCCATGCGGGCTGAGCGCGAGTTCGCGTACACGCGGCACGAACTGCCCGGACGGCAGCGCATCGTAGATCTTGAAGACCTCGGCAGTATTCTCCTTGTCCTTCAGCAATTCGCGGAAGTGACCGAAAGCGGCAAAGGGGCGATAGCGCGGCCTGGGGCGGCGCGGGTCGCGCAAGGGAGTGCCGTCGCGCGCCGATTCGAAATCGACAGAGGTGAAAGCGCCGAGGCTGATCTGATCGTTCATGGTGCCCGTTTGCTACCAGTTCAGCCCCATCTCGCATTGGAAAAGCGCGCCATGGCTAGGCCGGATCGAAATCCTCCACCCATTCGCTCTCCGCGATTCCGAGCAGCTTGAGGATCGCGGTCAGTTCGACGCTGGCAATCCGGCCGTTGGCTGCTTCGCGCGCCTTGGGCTTGGCGCGGTAGGCGATGCCGTAATCGGCGGCCTCGATCATCGGAATGTCGTTGGCCCCGTCGCCCGTCGCCAGCACGCGCGCGCCCTCGCCAAGTTGGGAGCGTTCGTCCTCCAGCGTGGCGAGCTTGGTCGAAGCATCGCTGACCGGTCCGGCCAGAAGCCCGGTCAACGCCCCGCCCGCCACGCCGAGGCGGTTGCCCACGACGCGCTCGAAGCCGAGTTGCTCGGCCACCGGGTCGGCGAAATGATGGAATCCGCCAGTCACCAGGACCGTACGGCAGCCCTTGCTGCGCAGGGTATTCACCAGCGCCCGTGCACCCGGCACCGGCTGGATGCGCTGGTCCAGGCAGGTGGCGATAGCGCCTTCCTCGAGCCCTTCGAGCAGCCCGACACGCTCCTTCAGTGCGCTTTCGAATTCGAGTTCGCCGCGCATCGCGCGTTCGGTAATGTCGGCGACCTTGTCCTTTATCCCGGCGAAATCGGCGAGCTCGTCGATGCACTCCTGCCCGATCATTGTTGAATCCATGTCGGATACGAACAGCCGCGGCACCTCGATCTCGCGATCCGCGACCAGCAGGTCGCATTCGCCGAAATGTTCGGTCAGGATGCCGGTAAGCCGGGCGCGCTCGCCGTTCGGAAGCGAAATCTGGAGCACGTCGCTACAAAAATCGAGCATGCCTGCCATGGCCACCGGCATCCCGGCATCGGCGCATGCCCGCAGCGCGGCGTCGAGACGCGTTTCCACGCCGTCCATGTCTGCTATCAGCCGCGCGATGAGCACTTCGAAATCTCCCGAGAACAAGCCGGTGGCGCTCATTGCAGGGCCGACTGCCAGCGGCAAGAGCCAACTCGCGGTTGATCTGGCGCAGCGGCTGGCGCGCGACGGGCGCCGCGGGGTCATCGTCAACGCCGATAGCCAGCAGGTCTACCGCGAGCTGCATATCCTCTCGGCACGCCCCTCGGAGGGTGAAACGCAGGGCATCGAGCACCGATTGTTCGGAACCTGGGACGGGGCGCAATCCTGTTCGGCCGCAGATTGGTCCGCAGCGGCGCGCGACACCATTCGCGAGATTCACGCCAGTGGCGGCGTTCCGATCCTGTGCGGCGGAACGGGGCTCTACCTGCGCACCCTGCTGGAGGGCATCGCCCCCGTACCAGAAATCGACCCGGACATTCGCGCGGCGGTGCGGGATCTGGACCAGGTGCGCGCGCGGGCGGCGCTCGAGGCGGAGGATCCCCAAGCGGCGGCGCGCCTTGCGCCTGCCGATGCCACGCGGACGGCCCGCGCACTCGAAGTCATCCGGTCGACCGGGCGCACGCTGGCGCAATGGCAGGCGCATAAACGCGGGGGGATCGCCAAGGAAGTGGTGCTTCACCCACTCGTGCTGCTGCCCGACCGCGGCTGGCTCAACGCGCGCTGCGACCTGCGTTTCGAACGCATGCTCGATACCGGTGCCATCGCCGAAGTGGAGGCGCTGCTGGCTCGCGAACTCGACCCCGGCCTCCCGGTGATGCGCGCCATCGGAGTGCGTGAAATCGCCGCCCTGATCAAAGGCGAACTATCGCGCGCTCAAGCTATCGCGGCTGGCCAGCTGGCTACGCGCCAGTATGCCAAGCGCCAATACACGTGGTTTCGCAACCAACCACCCGCCGACTGGGTGCGTGCGGATAACAAAACTATCGCCAAACACGATTTTTTTGTTTCTTTGTTTCGCGCACAAGGTTGACCGCGTAATTGAAGCATCGTATTTGAGTGCATGTCGGCCCGGCGCTTGAGACCCCAGCGTCGGGCCGACTTGTGTTCTGAAATGCCCGGATCGGGCTGGAGGATAGTGTGACCACCGAGCGCAGCGGCGCTGCAATCCTGATCGAATGCCTCAAGCGGCAGGGTGTCGAATTCGTTTTCGGCTATCCCGGCGGCGCGGTCCTGCCGATCTACGACGAGCTCTTCGCCGATGAAGATATCCGTCACGTTCTCGTTCGTCATGAAGCGGGCGCGGCGCATGCCGCCGAAGGCTACGCCCGTTCGACCGGCAAGCCCGGCGTCGTGCTGGTAACCAGCGGACCGGGGGCGACCAATGCCGTGACGGGCATCGCCGATGCCTATATGGATTCGATCCCCCTGGTGGTGATCACCGGGCAGGTGCCCACGGCGCTGATCGGGACCGACGCGTTCCAGGAAGCCGACACGGTCGGATTGACGCGCCACTGCACCAAGCACAACTACCTCGTCAAAGACCCCGAACGGCTCGGCGCGACGATCGAGGAAGCATTCCGCATCGCCACCACGGGGCGTCCCGGCCCGGTGGTCGTCGACATTCCCAAGGACGTCCAGATCGCGCTGGCGACGCAGAGCGGACAGGACGGCACGCCGCTGCCCTCGCATCGCTATCAGCCGCGCATGGTCGGGGCTGCCGACGAGATTGCCGAAGCGGTCGAAATGCTCGCCGCAGCCGAACGGCCCGTGTTCTACACCGGCGGCGGCATCATCAATGCCGGCCCGCAGGCGAGCGAATTGCTGCGCAAGCTCCAGTCTGCCACCGGAGCGCCGGTGACCAGCACGCTGATGGGCCTTGGGGCCTTTCCTGCCGAGCATCCCGATTGGCTCGGCATGCTCGGCATGCACGGCACCTACGAAGCCAACATGGCGATGAACCGCGCCGACCTGATCGTCGCGATCGGCGCCCGCTTCGATGATCGCGTGACCGGGCGGCTGGATGCCTTCGCGCCCGGAGCCCGCAAAATCCACATCGATATCGACCGCGCCAGCATCAACAAGATCGTCCCCGTCGATCTGGGCATTGTCGGTGATTGCGCGCATGTGCTCGATCAGATGCTCGAAGCGTGGGGTGGCCGCAAACCGCGCGACCTGTCCGAATGGCAGGCCCGTATTCTCGGCTGGAAAGCGCGCGATTGCCTCGCCTATCCCGAACGCGGCAGCGATTTGATCATGCCGCAGAAGAGCATCGAGCGGCTGTTTGCGCTGACCCGCGACCGTGATCCGATCATCACCACCGAGGTCGGCCAGCACCAGATGTGGGCGGCTCAGTATTTCCGGTTCTTCGGCCCCAACAAGTGGCTGACCAGCGGCGGCCTGGGGACCATGGGTTACGGCCTGCCCGCCGCGATCGGTGCGCAGCTTGGTAATCCGGACAGTCTCGTGATCGACATTGCGGGCGAAGCAAGCATTCAGATGAATATCCAGGAACTGGGCACCGCCAGCCAGTATCGCCTGCCGGTCAAGGTGTTCATCCTCAACAATGAATACATGGGCATGGTCCGCCAGTGGCAGGAGCTGACCTATGAAAGCCGCTATTCGAACAGCTATTCGGACAGCCTTCCCGATTTCGTGAAGCTGGCCGAAGCCTATGGCTGGAAAGGCATTCGCATCGAGGATGAAGGCCAGCTCGATTCCGGGATCGAAGCCATGCTTGCACATGACGGACCGGCGATCGTCGATTGCCGGGTAGCGAAGGAAGCGAACTGCTTCCCGATGATCCCCAGCGGTGCGGCGCATACCGACATGCTGCTCTATGGCGATCAGGTGGGCGGCACCATGGACGATGAAGCAAAGGCGCTTGTGTGATGGGCATGATGGCGAATTTCCCGAACCGCTTCGAAGCGCGTGCCGAACGGCGCAACTGGTTTGCCCGCAAGGATGCCGAAGCACTGCTCGACTGGGTCGAGGACTGCGGACACCGGTTCATCGGGCTCGAGGTCGCGCAGAAGCAGGACGACGGAACCTGGACCCTGCTGGCGGACTCGCTCGACCTGTCGCGCCAGACCGAGAACTTCGAGGCCATCCGCATGGGCCGCGTCTTCCTGTCGGAATATGACGGCGAAGGGCGGATGTTCGAACCCGTCTGGCAGGACCGCGCACAATGAAGATTGCCCAGCAGGCGGCCGAACGGCACGTCCTCAACGTCATCGTCGACAACGAGCCGGGCATTCTCGCCAAGATCACGGGGATGTTCACCGCACGCGGGTACAACATCGACAGCCTGACGGTGGCCGACATTTCGGAAGATCACGCGATCAGCCGTATCACGATCGTCACGCGCGGTCCCGAGCCGGTAATCGACCAGATCCGCGCCCAGCTCGAACGGCTGGTGCCGGTCCACAAGGTGATCGACCTCACCGAATCGGGCGGGCATGTCGAACGCGAACTGGCGCTCATCAAGGTCGCCGGGAAAGGCGACAATCGCGTCGAGGCGCTGCGCATCGCGGAACTGTTCCGCGCCAATGTGGTCGACACCACGACCTCCAGTTTCGTCTTCGAACTGACCGGCTCGCCCGAGAAAATCGACAGTTTCATCGCGCTGATGCGCGAGCTCGGGCTTGTTGAAGTGGGGCGTTCGGGAATCGTGGGAATGGTCCGCGGGCCCGAGCCGAACTGATCGAATGAATTTCGTCGCTCCTGCTCAGGCGGGAGCCTATCCAACCTATCGCCAGCCGGCGACCAATTCTGGGCCCCTGCCTTAGCGGGGGCGACGCGAGGGAAAAAAATGCAAGTCTATTACGATGCCGATTGCGACCAGCAGCTGATCAAGGACAAGAAGGTCGCAATCGTCGGCTATGGCAGCCAGGGCCATGCCCACGCGCAGAACCTACGCGATAGCGGTGTGGGCGAACTCGCCATTGCGCTGCGCGATGGCTCCCCCAGCGCGAAGAAAGCCGAAGGTGCGGGCTTTACGGTCAAGACCGTTGCCGAAGCCGCCGAATGGGCCGACGTGCTGATGATCCTCGCGCCCGATGAACACCAGGCAGCAATCTACGCCAATGAAGTCTCTGGCCGGATGCGCCCGGGTACTGCGCTCGCCTTCGCGCACGGTCTCAACATCCATTTCGGGCTGATCGACCCACCCGCCGATGTCGACGTCATCATGATCGCGCCCAAGGGGCCTGGTCACACGGTGCGCGGCGAATACATCAAGGGCGGCGGCGTACCCTGCCTCATCGCGGTGCACCAGGAATCGAGCCAGTCGGGCGGCAACGGCTTCGCCAAGCAATTGGCCTTGTCCTATGCGAGCGCGGTTGGCGGCGGCCGGTCGGGCATCATCGAAACCGATTTCAAGGAAGAGTGCGAAACCGATCTGTTCGGTGAACAGGCCGTGCTGTGCGGCGGGGTCACCCATCTGATCCAGGCCGGCTTCGAAACGCTGGTCGAAGCCGGATATGCGCCCGAGATGGCCTATTTCGAATGCCTTCACGAGACCAAGCTGATCGTCGACCTGCTGTATGAAGGCGGGATCGCCAACATGCGCTATTCGATCTCGAACACGGCCGAGTATGGCGACATCAAGACCGGCCCGCGCATCATCACCGAAGAGACCAAGGCCGAAATGAAGCGCGTCCTGAAGGACATCCAGTCAGGGCGTTTCGTCAAGGACTTCGTGCTCGACAACCAGGCCGGTCAGCCCGAACTGAAGGCCAGCCGCAAGGCCGCCGCCGCGCATCCGATCGAAAAGACCGGCGCCCAGCTTCGCGCGATGATGCCCTGGATCGGCGCGAACAAGCTGGTCGACAAGGACAAGAACTGACACTTGCTATCGGCATCCATTGGTCAGATCCCGGCCAATGGATGCCGTTCACCGACCCGTTGTGGTGCGTACCGCAGCCGACCGGACCGGCACACTCCGGGAACGCGTTACTGGCGCGGGGCATTCTTCAGTGAGGTTCAACAGGAGGCCGACCATGAAGACATCTTTCCTCGCCCTTGCGCTTGCAGCCAGCGGATCGCTGGCCGTCACTGCGATATCCGCGCAGGATCAGCCGCAGATCCCGGGCGTCATCGACGTCAGCCGGGTCGCCGCCGGTAGCTATTCGCTCGACCCATCGCATACGCTGGTCAGCTGGCAGGTCGGTCACTTCGGCTTCAACGACTACTTCGGACTGTTTGGCCAGATCGACGGCACGATGACGCTCGACCCTGCCGATATCGACGCGACGAAGTTCGACATCACGGTTCCGATCACCAGTGTATCGGTGCCCAGCGAAGGTCTGCGCGACCATCTGCTGCGCCCGGGCAAGGATGGCGCGGCCCCCGACTTCTTCGGTCCCGAACCTGAAGCAGCGCGGTTCGTTTCAACCTCGGTCCGGCGGACCGGTGAAACCACCGCGGTCGCCAGCGGAATGTTGACGATGAACGGCCAGACCGGCCCGGTCACCATGCTGGTGGAATTCACTGGCGCCGGACAGAATCCGATGAGTGAAGCGCAGACCGTCGGCTTCCACGCACGTGCGCAGATCGATCGTACCGACTGGGGGATCAGCTACGCCGCCCCACTGGTCGACAACATGGTCGACCTGGAAATCAGCGCGGCTTTCGAACGCGACTGAACCCCACTCGACAAGCGCATGGCGAGCGGCCACGGTCCTCCCCATGCGCTTGTCAGACTGCCACAATATCGATGATTTCCGCCGGCTCGCGAAACAGCGGCTGCCGTGGCCCGTGTTCGACTATATCGACGGGGCTGCCGATGACGAGGTGACCAAGGCGCGCAACACCAGCGCGTTCGATTCGGTGGATCTCGTGCCGGACGTGCTCGCGGGCGTCGGTCAAATCGACACCTCATGCCAGATCATGGGCCGCCACAGCGCGTTGCCGCTGGTCCTCAGCCCGACCGCGTTGCAGCGCGCCTTTCACCGCGACGGTGAACGGGCCGTCGCGCAAGCGGCGGCCCGGTTCGGCATATGGTTCGGCATTTCCAGCCTGGCCACGCACTCGATCGAAGAGATCGCGGCGCTGACCGACGGACCCAAGCTGTTCCAGCTATACGTCCACAAGGACAAGGGACTCAACGCCAGCATGATCGAACGCTGCCAGGCAGCAGGCTTCGATGCGCTCGCGTTGACGGTCGACACGATAGTATCGGGCAAGCGCGAACGCTGCTTGCGTTCGGGCTTCACCACCCCGCCCCGCTTCAGCGCATCCTCGCTCTGGAGCTACGCCACGCGCCCCCGCTGGACGCTCGATTACGTGTTCGGCCCGAACTTTCGCCTACCCAACCTCGATGGACATGTCGAAGAAGGCAGCGGCAAGGCGGTCAGCATCCAGGACTATTTCAACACCATGCTCGATACGAACATGGATTGGGATACCGCGGCGCGCATCCGGCAGGATTGGGGTGGGACTTTCGCCCTTAAGGGTATCATGAGCGCGGGCGATGCGCGGAAAGCGGTCGAGATCGGTGCCGATGCTATCTGGATTTCCAACCATGGCGGACGCCAGCTCGACGGCAGCCGCGCGCCCTTCGACCAGCTGACGGAGATCGTCGAGGCCGTGGATGGCGAGATCGAGATCATTCTCGATGGTGGTGTGCGCCGCGGCACGCATATCCTCAAGAGCCTGGCAGCGGGGGCGACAGCCGCCTCGGGCGGGCGGCTATATCTCTATGCGCTTGCCGCTGCGGGGCAGGACGGGGTCGAACGGGCGGTGCAGATCCTGAAGGAAGAAATCGAACGCGGCATGCGGCTCATGGGCGTGACTTCGATCGACCAGCTTGCGCCCGACCGCTTGCGTCGGCGCTGAGTATCGGCTCAGCGGCGATCACGGCATTGCGGCCACACAGGCGCGCAGCTCGCTCACGAACAGCTCCGGCTGCTCCCACGCGGCAAAATGCCCGCCCTTGTCCAAATCGTTCCAGTAAACGAGATTGGTGAGCGTTCGCTCAACCCACTCGCGTGGCGCGGGCAGGATCTCTCCGGGAAAAGCGCTCGCCCCCGCAGGTATGCTCACCGTGCCGTCGCCGAACTTGCCAAAGCTTTCCCAGTAGAGCCGGGCCGCGGAGGCGCCCGTAGCCGGCAGCCAGTAGAGCATGACGTCGTCGAGCACCTGGTCCATTGTCAGCACATCCCAGGCCGAACCCTGGTTATCGGTCCAGTAGTGCACTTTCTCGAGCATCCATGCCGCCAACGCGGAGGGCGAATCCACCAGGCCATAGCCGATCGTCTGCGGACGCGTGCTTTGCTGCTTGGAATAGCCCGAATCCCATTCCTGATAGAACCCGAGGCGCTGCAGCGCCTTGAGCACCTTGGGGTCCTTGCTCTGCATATCATCAGGTCCCGGACGGCCGATTGGCATGTTGAGGTGGATGCCCCTGCACTCGGACGGGGCCAGTTGCCCGATCGCCATCGTGACTGCCGCGCCCCAGTCCCCGCCCTGCGCCATCCAGCGCCGGTATTCCAGCCTCTGCATCAATTCGGTCCAGGCCTGCGCGATCCGTTCCACCCCCCATCCCGTAGCCCCGGGCTTGGCGGAAAAGCCGTAGCCGGGCAGCGACGGGGCGATGACATGGAACGCCTGCGTGTCTGCCACAGTCGGCTCGGTCAATTCGTCGATCACGCCGAGGAGTTCGACCACCGAACCGGGCCAGCCATGCGTCAGCAACAGCGGCACGGCGTCGGAGCGCGACGAGGGCTTGTGCAGGAAGTGGATATCCAGCCCATCGATCTCGGTGACGAACTGCCCGACCGCATTCAGGCGCGCCTCGCATCGCCGCCAGTCGTAACCGGTCCGCCAATAGGCGACCAACTCCCCAAGCGCGGCAAGCGGTGTGCCCTGCGTCCAGTCGTCGACCGTTGCCGCTTCGGGCCAGCGCGTGCGATCGAGGCGTGCTGCCAAATCCGCTAGATCCGCCTCGGGAATGTCGAGCGTGAACGGCCTGATCGCGTTCATGGCTACGCGTCCTCCGTCGCTTTTTTCGATGCGGCGACCACTCGGTTCATATCGGCCAGCAATATCGTGCTTGTCGCCTTGGCGAGAACGGTCCCCGCCGCGTCCTTCAAATGGCCTTCGTAGAAGCTGGTCCGCTTGCCATGCCGTTCGACCCAGGCTTCTGCGATGACGAGCCCGGGGCGCGTCGGGGCGAAATAGCTGACCTTGAGTTCCAGCGTCATCGGGACAATGCCGGGGCCGTTCCTGGCCATTGCCGCATGCGCCATGGCCGCGTCGATCCAGCCGCTGATGAAGCCGCCCTGCACAACCCCGCCCGAGTGGCACTGCTCGCGCTTGGCTTCGTATTCCAGCCTCGCATGTCCCGCGGCGTCAGTCGACACGACCCGTATCAAACCAAGTGTCTCGTTAAGCGAATGCCCCTCGGCCATGCTCTCTCCCATCTACCGTGAAATATAATTTCTCGCGATGCCCAAGACTGTTTTGCTTTACAACCCCGGCTGGCTTTCGCATACGCCGTGGTATGACGAATGCACTCGGCCTAACTATCCTGCGACTTACTCGCCCTTGGGCGTGATATCTGGCGTGCCTTTCCCGGTGCGCTGAGCGCCCAAGGGACCGACCGCCACCCTACACTTTCGCAGATACCGAGTTTCCCCGATGTCCATGCTCCGCGACCCGAGCGTCAAGTATTCGCCCTTCCCGCAGGTACCGCTTGCCGAACGCCAGTGGCCCACGCGCACCATCACCTCGGCGCCGCGCTGGCTGTCGACCGATCTGCGCGATGGCAACCAGGCAATTGTCGATCCGATGGATGCGCACAAGAAGGGGCGCTTCTTCGACCTCCTCGTCGAAATCGGGGTGAAGGAAATCGAAGTCGGTTTCCCCAGCGCCGGTGCCACCGAGTTTGACTTCATCTCGGGCCTGGTTCGCGACGGGCGCGTACCCGACGACGTGCTGGTGCAGGTCCTCACCCAAAGCCGTGAAGACCTGATCCGAACGAGCTTTGCCAGCCTTGCAGGCGCCAAGCAGGCGATCGTCCATCTCTACAATGCCGTCAGCCCCGCCTGGCGCGAAGTGGTGTTCGGGATGAGCAAGGAGCAGGTCCGCGACATTGCAGTGCATGGCGCCAAGATCATGCGCGACGAAGCGGCCAGGCAACCCGATACCGCGTGGCATTTCCAGTACAGCCCCGAAACCTTCTCGACTGCCGAACTCGATTTCAGCCTCGAGGTCTGCGAAGCGGTGATGGAGGTGCTGGCGCCCACTCCCGAACACCCGATCATCCTCAACCTGCCCGCGACGGTCGAGGCGGCGACCCCCAATATCTATGCCGATCAGGTTGAATACTTCATCCGCAACCTGCCCGCTCGCGACAGCGCGGTGATCAGCCTGCACACGCATAATGATCGCGGCACCGGCGTGGCCGCGGCGGAACTGGCTCTGATGGCCGGTGCCGACCGCGTCGAAGGCTGCCTCTTCGGTAATGGCGAACGCACGGGCAATTGCTGCCTGGTGACGATGGCGCTCAACATGTACACGCAGGGCGTGGATCCGCAGCTCGATTTCTCCGACATCGACCGCGTGATCGAGACGGTCGAATATTGCAACGAACTGCCGGTCCACCAGCGGCACCCCTATGGTGGCGAACTGGTATACACCGCCTTTTCGGGGAGCCACCAGGATGCGATCAAGAAGGGATTTTCGGCGCTCGAGACGCAGAACGATCCGCATTGGCGCGTACCCTACCTGCCAATCGACCCGGCCGATCTGGGGCGCAGCTACGAAGCGGTGATCCGGGTCAATTCGCAATCCGGCAAGGGCGGCTTCGCCTGGGTGCTGGAACAGGACCAGGGGCTCAAGCTGCCCAAGAAGATGCAGGCCGATTTCAGTCCGCATGTGCAGCGGATGGCAGACGAGGTCGGTCGCGAGCTCAATGCAACCGACATCTGGGAAGCGTTCAAGGCGGCCTACCATGTCCAGACCGCCGACAAGCATTTCCAGTTGGTCGATTACGAGGAACGGCGCGGCAGCGACGGTACCCGGCTGTTCACCGGAACCATCGCGGTTGCTGGACAGGAACAGACCGTTTCAGGCCGCGGCAACGGCCTGATCTCGTCGGTACTGACCACGCTCGAGGACGCTTTCGGACTCAGCCTGGAAGTGGTCGACTACACCGAACATGCACTGACTGCCGGACGGGACAGCCGCGCTGCCGCCTATCTCGAATGCCGGGACGCCGCCGGGCGAACCATCTGGGGCTGCGGGGTCGACGAAGATGTCGCGACGGCAAGCGTCAGAGCCGTGCTCAGCGCAGCAAATTCGGCGATGGACGCAGCCTAGCCGGCGACGGCAATCCGCGCCTGTTCGATTGGTGCTCCGCCTCTGGTAAGTCGTCCGAAGCCCTGCGCCCGGCAGGTGCGGTTGCGGCCCGACGCCTTGGCAAGATAGAGCGGGGCGTCCGCGGCCTGCAGCGCCATCGACGCGCTGCAGCTTTCGCTGATCATGGCGAAACCGAGGCTCGCGGTGACGGTAAACGCCTTGCCATCGCTGTCGGCCATGGGGTGTTTCTCGATTGCCAGACGCAGGCGTTCGCAGATGTCTGCCGCTGCTTCTGCCAGCGGGCGCTTCACGATGATGGCGAATTCCTCGCCCCCCAGCCGTGCGAAGAAGAATGTATCGGACGCCATACCGTTCATGATCGCGCCGACTTCGCTGAGAACCTTGTCACCGATGGCATGCCCGTGGGTATCGTTGACCTGCTTGAAATGGTCGAGATCGACGAATGCCAATCCGAACGGCTCCTGATCGGCAATGTCCAACCGTCTCTCGAGGATATCGAGGAATGCGCGGCGGTTGGGCAAGCCGGTGAGCGTATCGGTCCGTGCTTCGCGCGTCATCTCCAGCTCCTCGAGCTTGCGTGCGGTAATGTCACGGATCGTGACCACGAAGCCGCATACTTTCCGACCCGAGGTTTCCACTGCGCGCAGCTTTGCCTCAAGCCAGCGGGTCTTCCCGCCCCGCCCCACCGACCGCTCGAGTATTTCGGTCCGGCCCGGATGGCGGCTGGCTTTATCGAGCGCGCGGTCGACCTTCTTACGATCGAACTCGCTGAAAAATGCCGCAAGGTGCAGCTGTTCCACGCTGCCGCGACCGCTCAACCGGGTCGAAGCCGGTGACGCGAAACGGATGGTTCCACTGCTGTCGAGGTGCAGCAGGGCGTCGTCCGAATGGTCGGCGATCAGGCGCTGCATCGCTTCGCGATCACCGAGTTCGTCGAGGATCCGCTGACGTTGCTGGATTATGACGGCCATCGGAAAAGCGATCAGCAACAATGTCGCGAGATAGAATTGCAGGAACAGCGCCTTCTGCCACAGTGGCATGGCAAGTTCGGCGAAGACCCCGGTTCCCATTCCCAGAGAGAACGCCGCCGCGACGGAAATCACCAGCACCGCGATAGCGGCGCCGAACCGGCGAAACCGGAAACTGGCGAAAACGAGTGGTACGATGGGCAGGAACAGCAGCGGCATGGCAGACTGGTGAAACGCAAAGCCCGAGACCAGCGCGGTGAGGCTTACCACGCCCGCAAAGGCCAGAACCCGTGCGCGATCGCGCATATTAGCGAAGTCTTCCCTGCGATAGGACTGCAAGAGCAAGGCCAGCGGAAGCACTAGCAAGGTGCCAAGTCCGTGCCCGACCCACCAAGAAAACGCATGGAACAGCCACGTTCCGCCGACGATCTGGACCGCCATCAACCCGCCCACGATCGCACTGGGAAGGGGTCCGACAAAACCGGCCCAGAACCCGAGCGAGGCGACGCCGCCTTCGCTTTCGATAAAATCGCGCTGTGGCCTCAAGCGCACCAGCAGCCACGCGATGAACCAGCCTTCGAAGATATTCGCCACTGCCAGCGGGAGCGCCCAGGCCGGTCCGAAACCGAACAGCGCCGTCGCCGCCGTGCTCAGGCCCATGAGGATCGCAAAAGCTCCGAGGTGGTGGACGCGGGGCAGGGTCAGGAACAGGGCTGCAGCCAGTGCCGATCCCACCCAGACCAACGCAAGACCGCCGGCGAAACGGGTCCAGAAGATCGTGGCCGACGTGACCACGAAGAACAGCGCCCCGTACAAGGCGATCCGCATCGCGGGATGCGTCATGGAGCAACCGTTCCCATGGTGGCGCGGTAGACCGGGGAGGTTAACGGCCTGAAAGGATTTGGCTGCGGGTTGCCCCGTAGCAACGCGTAGATATCCGTGCGCGGACAGCGCGACGGCAAACGCAGCGCCCCAAGGCATGTCGCCACCCTTTCCGCGCATCCTTTTCGCTTGTCAGAACGGGCGGACCTGTGTTCCATCACCGGGAGAGACCGAAGGCAGCCGAAGGGGGGAGCGCAGCCAGTGACCGAAGATATTCTCGAACCCGAACTGCCGATCATCGATCCGCACCATCACCTGTGGGACCTGCGCCCGCTGGTCGGGGCATTCCCCGAACCGCGGCATGCTTTCATCGAAGCGATCTCGGGTGCCGCCTATTATACCTTCGACCAACTTTACGCCGATACGCACTCCGGCCACAATGTCGTCGGCACGGTGTTCATGGAATGCGGCGCCTTCTACGATGCCAGCCGCGACGAAGCGATGAAACCCGTCGGCGAAGTCGAATTCGTCAATGGTGTGGCGGCACAAGGCGCCAGCGGCCTGTACGGCGATTATCGGCCCTGTGCTGGGATTGTAGGCCATGCCGACCTGACCCTTGGCGATGGGGTCAGGCCGGTGCTCGAAGCGCTGATCGCGGCGGGCAACGGGCGTTTCAAGGGCATCCGCCATGCCGCTGCCTGGGATGCCGATCCCGAAGTACTAGGTCCGCCGTTCCACGCCCCCGAAGGTCTGTATGCGTCGGATGCGTTCCGGGCTGGGTTTGCCGCCTATGCCGAGCATAATCTGACGTTCGATGCCTGGTTGCTCGAACCGCAACTGGGCGACCTCATCGATCTCGCGCGGGCCTTTCCCCACCAGCAGATCGTGCTCGACCATTGCGGCACCCCGCTGGGGATCGCCTGCTATCAAGGCAAGCTGCACGAACGGTTCGACACTTGGCGCAAATCGATCCACGCGCTTGCCGAATGTCCCAATGTCGCGGTGAAGCTTGGCGGGCTGGCAATGGCTTTTTGCGGACTGCCCGAAGAAGGTCCCGACAAGGGCTATGGATCGGAACACCTGGCCGGCCTGTGGCGACCGTATATCGAAACCTGCATCGAGGCGTTCGGACCCGAACGGGCGATGTTCGAATCGAATTATCCGGTCGATCGCTGGGGGGCGACTTACCCCGTGCTGTGGAACGCCTTCAAGCGGCTGGCAGCAAAGCACAGCCCGGCAGAAAAGCGCGCGCTTTTCGCTGGCACTGCGGCGCGTATCTACGACATCGAACATGTGCTCGAGCTGCCGTCCGCCGCAGCTTGACGTTTACGTAACGTCACTCTCGACAAGCGGGCGAACGCACCATACGCCACCCGCCTAGCGACTACTGAGAGGAATTTTCCCGCCATGCCCCTGCCCGCCCCCTTCGACAAGCTGCGCCTCCCCGTCATCGGATCGCCGCTGTTCATCGTTTCCGGGCCCGAACTGGTCATCGCGCAATGCAAGGCGGGGATCGTCGGCAGTTTTCCCGCGCTCAACGCGCGGCCGCAAAGCCAGGTCGATGAGTGGCTGCACCAGATCACCGAAGAACTGGCGGCGCATAACCGCGATAATCCCGATCGTCCCGCAGCCCCCTATGCGGTCAACCAGATCGTCCACAAATCGAACGACCGGCTCGAAGCCGACATGGCGACCTGTGCAAAATGGCAGGTGCCGCTGGTCATCACCTCGCTCGGAGCGCGGGAGGAAGTGTTCAGCGCGGTCGAAGGCTGGGGCGGCATTACGCTTCACGACGTGATCAACGACCGTTTCGCACGCAAGGCAATCGAAAAGGGCGCCACCGGCCTGATCCCCGTGGCCGCCGGCGCCGGCGGTCATGCCGGCGTGCTGAGCCCCTTCGCGCTGATGCAGGAAATCCGCAAATGGTTCGACGGGCTGGTCGCGCTTTCGGGTTCGATCGCGCATGGCCGTTCGATCCTTGGCGCGCAGGCACTGGGCGCGGATTTCGCTTATATCGGTTCGCCGTGGATCGCCGCGAGCGAGGCGAATGCCGACGAGGGCTACAAGAAGGCCATCGTCGACAGCAGCGCCGAAGGCATCGTCTATACGAACCTGTTTACCGGAGTTCACGGCAATTACCTGCGCTCGAGCATCGAAAGCGCGGGTCTCGATCCCGACAACCTGCCCGAAAGCGATCCCAGCAAGATGAATTTCGGCAGCGGCGGCAATTCCAAGGCCAAGGCGTGGAAGGACATCTGGGGTTCGGGCCAGGGTATCGGCGCGGTCACCCGGAGCGCTCCCGTCGAAGAGACCGTCGCGCGGCTCGAACGCGAATATATCGCTGCAAAGGAAGCGCTGGCAAAGGCCACCGCCTAGTCCGCGCTCGCTTCCCACAGGAGGCCCGCCATCGCGTCGAGATCGGTAAAATCGACGCGGGCGGCCTGGCGATCTTTCCGATTGAGGCGAAGGGGTTTGCGCACATCCAGCAATCGCCGCCGCAGGGCCCGCTGCAACAGCGCAAGCCGCATCACGGCGACGGCAGCGGCTTCGTCCGGGCGCGACTGCTTCTGAAGTGACCAGCGCCGCTCAATACGTCCCATCCGCTGGATGACCATTTCGTTGTAGCGGCGATGCGGCCCGCGATGGAGCGGCAGCGCCAGACGCAGCGCTGCATCCTCGCGCGCAGGCAGCAGCAGGCCGTTGCAACGAAAATCGTCGAACCCGATCCGATCGGCTCCCACCGTTTCGATCAATCCCGTAAAACATCGCTTATTCAGCGCCTGGCGAGGCAGCAGATGGTGTTTCTGCAGCGCGGGGTCATGTTCAGCGGTGCCGGAACGGTTGACCGCACGGAAGGGCAAGTGCGGGCGGGCGAAGTGGGCTACAGTGTGCGTGCCGCGATCCACCGTGCCGCTAGACGGGATCGATGCGAATCACGCCAGCGGCCAAGTCTGGCACCATTTCGAGTTCCGCTCCCCCCTCAATGACAAAACGCAGCGGTTCGACGGGCAATTCATAACCGACCAGTTCCTGGACGATGCGGACAACAAGCCGTGTCCCGGCAGCACGGTCCTGCGAAAGGGATGGCGCCAGCGCCAGTTCGCAGCCGATGAAGAAGGCCAGTCCCTCGGTGCGAAGATGGCCATCCGGACCGGCATATACACCCAGCATGCCAAGCGCAGGGAATGCCCCGCCGGCGATCCACGCTTCGACTGTGCCGGTAAAGAACTTCGGCGCGATCGCAGTGCGCGCCGGCGGCCAGCACACCACACGAACATCCGGCAGCCGCGCAGCCAGTTCCCCCCCCAGCGCCAGCAAGGTCCGCACCACCGGCAAGGAGTGGGCACCTGCTGCGATATGCGGGCCAGGACGCAGGCTGACGGCCTCCGCATCTGCAAGGCAATCGACATCGCAGCTGAACCGGTAGGCCACTTCGGGGGCGACCATCGCCGGACCGGGCGCCAGGCCCCGCAAGTCGAAGGTCAGGCCGTCGAGCAGCAGTTCGAGCCAGTCGGTGTCGCGGGACGCTTGCGAGAGTTCGGCTGCGACATGGTGCGACGTATCCGCGTTAGCGGGATCGAAACTGATCGACGCGCGGGGGAAGCATTCCAGCGCTTCAACTATCGCCGCGCGGTCGGGACGGCGGCCGTGCTCGAACATGAGCACAAGCCCAGCCGCGCCGGCCCCCGCCGCACCGGTCTTCGAAGCTCCGACCGTCACCGTGCCGTCCGTCCTGCTGCCATGCCGGGCTCTTGTGGTCGCAATTAGCCGCTGCGTCGAGACCGATCCGGCGGCATGGCTCCGAAACGGACCCGATTCTTAGAAAATACCCTGGGCGATGCCCTCGGCAAGTGCCGTACCCAGATCCCGAGCGCGGTCCAGGGCTTCCGGCTCAACGGTCTTCGGAGCAAGAATGGCCTCTGCTTCCTGTGCCTCGGTGTTGACGATCCACCGATCGGTCACGCGTTTCAGCCGCCAACCGGTGGCGATGCGATCGATCTGCCGCTGGGCCCCCTCCCCGTCCGACCCCGCGGCGATCACCGTCGCGTAGGGTCGCCCCTCGATCTTTCCGAGGACGGGATAGTAGCACCGGTCGAACATTTCCTTCATTTCGCCGCTCATGCTCGCGAGGTTTTCGGGGCAGCAGAACAGATATCCGCCCGCTGCCAAAAGATCCTCCGGTTCGACTTCTTCCGCGCGCAGCAGGCGGCTATCGGCGCCAGCTGCCTGGTGTGCAGCCTGCGCCAATTGCTCGTTGGTACCGGTGCGGCTGTGCCAGATAGTCAGAAGCGGTCCGGTGGACATGGGCCAAGCATCGCGCGCGGCTGTCGATTGTCAATCGGCGCAACTTCCGTTGCCCCCAAGCACAGGCTATTGCCCGCGCATGGCATCGCAGGCCCTTTCACATGTATTCGGCGTATCATCCTCCCTCACCGGTCGCGCATGGCGCTGGCGCGGCGGGAACATGGAACTCGGCGGATCCCAGACCCTGGGGGAGGATATCGTTCGCCAGCTGCTGCTGTCGCGCGGTGTTCCAGCAGAGGATATCGAACGCCACCGGCAGCCCACCCTGCGTAACTTCCTGCCCGACCCATCGCTTTTCCGCGACATGGACGTGGCCGCCGACCGCATCGCGCAGGCGGTACTCGCTGGCGAAACGATCACGATCTATGGCGATTACGACGTCGATGGCGCGACCAGTTCCGCGCTGCTCATCCGGCTGTTGCGCGACCTCGGGGTCGAAGCAGGCTATTACATTCCGGATCGCCTGCTCGAAGGCTATGGTCCCTCGGGCGAAGCCTTGGTCCGGCTCGGCCAATCGGGTTCGAGCCTGATCGTCACCGTCGATTGCGGCGCTATGGCACACGAAGCGCTTGCCATGGCGCATGACGCGGGGATCGACGTGATTGTCGTCGATCACCACAAGTGCTCGGCCGAACTTCCCAAGACGGTCGCGCTGGTCAATCCCAACCGGCTGGACGAGGAGGACGACGCTGCCGCGCATGGCCACCTCGCCGCAGTCGGGGTCGCCTTCCTCCTGGGTATCGCACTGGTGCGCACGTTGCGTCAGCGCGGCTTCTTTGCCGGTCGCAAGGAACCCGATCTGCTTGCGCTGCTCGATGTCGTGGCGCTGGGCACGGTAGCCGATGTCGCTGCATTGCACGGGCTCAACCGCGCTTTCGTGGCGCAGGGGCTGAAGGTGATGGCGCGGCGCGACAACATCGGCATGTCCGCCCTGATCGATGCCAGCCGGCTCAAGCGCAGTCCCGCCTGTTCGGACCTCGGCTTTGCCTTGGGCCCGCGGATCAACGCCGGCGGCCGCGTGGGCGAATCGACGCTCGGCGTGCGGTTGCTGACCACGCGCGATCCCGAAGAGGCGCGCACCATCGCCGCGCAATTGTCGGCGCTCAACGACGAGCGGCGCGCGATCGAGGCCGAAGTGCAGGAAGCGGCCGAGCAGCAGATTGCTGCCCAGCACAACCGGGCGGTGCATCTGGTGGCCGGTGAAGGGTGGCACCCCGGAGTGATCGGGATCGTAGCCGGGCGAATCAAGGAAAAGACCGGCAAGCCTGCGGTGGTCATCGCGCTCGACGGCGATACCGGCAAGGGATCGGGCCGCTCGATCAGCGGGGTGGACCTTGGCGCTGCCATCATCCGCGCGCGCGGCGAAGGTCTGCTGGTGGCGGGCGGCGGCCATGCCATGGCAGCCGGGCTCACGGTGGACGCCGACAAGGTGGACCGGCTGGCTGACTGGCTCGACCATACGCTCGAGGGCCATGTCGCCCGCGCCTCCGCCACGCGCGACATGGCGCTCGATATTGCCGTGGCGCCCGGCGGGCTGACGTCCGAGCTGGTCAATTCGCTCGAAGAGGCTGGCCCCTACGGGGTCGGCTGGCCCGGGCCGCGGGTGGCGGTCGGCCCGGTACGGCTTGTCAAATGCGATATCGTGGGCACCGATCACGTCCGCCTGATTGCCGCGGGCGACGATGGCAAGAGCTTCAAGGGCATCGCCTTCCGCGCCGCCGAAAGCGACATGGGACAGGCCTTGCTGCACGGATCGCGCGGCCGCCGCCTGTGGCTGGCAGGCCGCGTGAAGATCGACGATTGGGGCAACCGCCCGCAGGCGGAACTGCACCTGGAAGATGCCGCCTGGGCCGATTGATACTTTTGCGTGCGAAGGAGGGTTGACGGCCCGCAGCCCCACGCCTAATTGGCCCGCCACGCCACCGACCCGCAACGCGGGTGTGGCCCGTTCGTCTAGCGGTTAGGACGCGGCCCTTTCACGGCTGAAACACGGGTTCGATTCCCGTACGGGTCACCACGGTG
>Ga0098074_1000253_pt1 | contig 42120 bp, 40 predicted proteins | sample 32_taG_FD_75064 | JGI IMG/M metagenome (GOLD analysis project Ga0098074, IMG submission 75064) | Marine viral communities from the Gulf of Mexico - 32_GoM_OMZ_CsCl metaG | ecosystem: Environmental > Aquatic > Marine > Oceanic | place: Atlantic Ocean: Gulf of Mexico | collected 2015-07-12 | reverse complement strand
GCGCCAGCACGACCCGCGCTATCCGGTCTTCCTCGTTACCCTGCCCACGGGCAGCGGCTCCGAAGTGATCGGCTGCATCGGCATCGATCCCTGCGACAGCGCCGATGCCGAGATCGGGTATTGGATCGCACGGCCCCATTGGGGCCAGGGCTTCGCCAGCGAAGCGGGCCGCGGCGCGCTCGAAGTGGCGCGCCTTCTCGGCCACCAGCGGATCGAGGCGGGCCATTTCGTCGACAATCCGGCATCGGGCCGCGTGCTGCGCAAGATCGGCTTCCTGCCCACCGGCCGGGTCGCGCCCCGGGCGAGCCGTGCACGGGGCGGCGAAGCACCCTGCAAGCTCTTCAGCCTCGACCTGCGCGCCGATGCCCGCGCGCGGCCGCAGGCCGCCTGAAGCCAGGCAAGAGAAAGGCCCCGCAGGCGCTGTACCTGCGGGGCCTCTCTTCGTTCAGCTACGAAGCCTTACTCGGCGGGCATCAGCGCGTCGCTGAAATCGCCTTCGTAGAGCTTGATCAATTCGCGGTCGTCGTGATCCCATGGGTGGAAGCCCGGCTTGAAATAGGCCAGCCACGCGGGGAAGATCCGGCGCACGATGCCCGGGCTGACGGTGAGATATTTGAACAGGCCCCACTTCGCCTTCCAGCCGGTGATGCCGTCCTGTTCGAGCAGAGCGAGCGCATCGGCCCAGCGGTTCTTGAAGAAGCGCGCAGTAACCGTGAGCATGACGAGGCTGCGCACGCGCCAGCGCTTGCCGGCGGTCCAGTCCTTGGTGGCGTGGTTCCAGGTGTCGAAAGCGACGCCCTTGTGCTCGATTTCCTCGGCTGCATGCCAGCGCCACATATCGCGCACTTCCTTGTCGGCGGTGGCGAAATGCTTCGGATTGGCGAGGAATTCGGCTGCCATCATCGCGGTGTAATGCTCGAGCGCCATGGTCACTGCCAAGTTCGCGATAGCCGGGCGCCCCTTGGTCAGCGCGAGCAATTCCGCCACCCGCGCGTCGATTGTCTTGATGTCGTAGCCCGCGTCCTCGGCCAGCCGATTGAAGGCGATATGTTCGCGGGTGTGGTTGATTTCCTGCTTCACAAAGGCGCGGATCTCGCTCTCGAGCTTGGGATTGGCGCCTTCGCGATGCGCCTTGACCGCCTCGATGAAGAAGGCTTCGCCGCGAGGGAAGGTGGCCGACAGGGCATTGTGCCAGGCAGTGCCGAACGGTTCGCCCGCCCACCAGCGCCGCGGGCTGGTGCCGCGATTGAAGCGCTCGTCGCGCACGGTGATGGTCAGATCGGCCGGGGTCGGCGCGGTGTCACGCAAGTCGGTATCGATCGTAACGGGGGCGTTCATCAAAAGCTCCTCGGGATTAACTGACATTGATGTAAGTAAGGCCTACTTACATTGCTGTCAATAAATTGGCGTCGCGCCTTTCGCGGCCCTGCGCAATGGGTTACCGCACCGGTCAATGGCCACGCGCAAACGACTATCGCCCGAGGAATCGCGACTTGCAGCGCTCGAGGCGGCACGCGTGCTGTTGATCGAAGCGGGGCCGCAATCGGTGACGTTGAAGGCGGTAGGCGCGCGCATCGGCCGCACCCATGCCAATCTGCTGCACCATTTCGGATCGGCGGCGGGCCTGCAGAAGGCGTTGGCCGGCCATCTTGCCAAGACGGTGTGCGACACGATCATCGAGGCGGTCCGGGCGAGCCGCGCGGGTCTCGGATCGCCGCGCGAGGTGGTCGACCTGGCGTTCGACGCATTCGACAAGGAAGGCGCTGGCGCACTCGCCAGCTGGATGATCCTGACCGGTAACGAGGACGCGCTGACCCCGATCGTCGAGACCATCCATCAGCTGGTCGATGAAATCGCGCCCGAGGAAGCCGCGCATGGCGCTGCCCCGACGCAGGTGCATGAAGAGACATTGGCGCTGGTGCTGATGGCCATGGGCGATGCGCTGATCGGCACCGCATTGTCACGCTCGCTCGGGCTTCCCGAAACAGCCGCGCGCGACCGGGCCGAGCGCATGCTCACCCGGTCGATGGATATCACTCTGTCGCAGGGCTGAGCGCGTCGCGCATCCATTCCGGCGCGCTGTCCGCGTCGATTGCATCCACCCGCAGATGGTCCACCGCCAGGCCGAGATCGGGGTAATCCGCCTTCCGCCGCTTGTCGTCGGAACGCTCGAGCGGGACCACCACCAGCCGCCGGTTGACCTTGCTGCGCCAGTTCATCCGGGCGGTGTTCTCCTGCCCGATATAGCAGCCCTTGCCGAAGCTGACGCCGTGCAGTTCGGCGGCGTTGGTTTCCAGCCACAGGATGTCGCCCAGTTCGGCCCGGCCTTCAGGCACGCCCAGCGCGAGGCGGTGCGCCCGCCAGTCGGCGTCCGCTGCTTCATCGCTGTCGGCAACTGGCGCCAGCCAGCGCTGGCCGAGCGCGGCCAGTCGCGGATCGGCTGCACCGCCATCGCCCATTTCAGCCTGCCAGTGCACGGCCACGCCTGCATCGACCGCGATCGCGATCTTGCGGCGCAGGCGGTAGAGCGACAGCCGCTTGGCCAGATCCTCGGCCGCCTCGGCTTCGCAATCGATCAGCACTTCCCCGGCGGCGCCGGGCCATACGAGGAAATCGAACAGCGTCTTGCCCTGCGGCGTCAGCAGCCCGGCATAGGCGGGCAGGGTTCCCGTGACATCATTCGTCACCAGTCCCTGCAGGAAGGCAATGACGTCTTCGTCGGGGTCTTCGCTGGTAAGGCGGACGATGGCTCGGTCGAACAGGCGGGTGGCAGTCATGGGTGACAGATAGGCCGCCCGACGCCATAGGCAACCACATGGTCGAATCGTTGACAATCCGCCGCCCCGACGACTGGCATCTGCATTTCCGCGATGGTGACACGATGCGCGCCGTGGTCCCGCAGACCGCGCGCCAGTTCGCCCGCGCCATCGTGATGCCCAATCTTGCGCCGCCGGTGACCACCACCGCGCTCGCCGCGGCCTATCGCGACCGAATCCTAGCCGCAGTGCCCGCGGGCCTGGATTTCACTCCGCTGATGACCGCTTACCTGACCGACGAGAGCGACGCGGACGATCTCGCCGCAGGCCATGCCGACGGCGTGCTGACCGCGGCCAAGCTCTATCCCGCCGGCGCCACCACCAATTCCGCGCACGGCGTTACCGACGTCGCCAACATCATGGGCGTGCTCGAACGCATGGCCGATATCGGCATGCCGCTGTGCGTCCATGGCGAAGTGACCACGCCCGATATCGACATCTTCGACCGCGAGGCGGTGTTCATCGACCGCGTGCTGCAGCCGCTGGTCGATCGGCTGCCTACGCTGCGCGTGATCTTCGAGCATATCACCACCATGCAGGCGGTCGGCTTCGTGGAAAGCGCGGGTCCCAATATTGCGGCGACGATCACCCCCCAGCACCTGCAGATCAACCGCAACGACATCCTTGTCGGCGGTATTCGTCCGCATCTCTATTGCCTCCCGGTAGCCAAGCGCGAACAGCACCGGCTGGCGCTGCGCGGCGCGGCGACCAGCGGATCGGCCAAGTATTTCCTCGGCACCGACAGTGCGCCGCACCACCGGCATACCAAGGAAACCGCCTGCGGCTGCGCTGGCATCTTCAACGCGCCCTTTGCGCTGGAAAGCTATGTCCAGGTGTTCGAGGACGAGGGCGCGCTCGACCATTTCGAAGCCTTCGCCAGCCTCAACGGCCCCGCTTTCTACGGCCTTGCACCGAACGAAGAACGGATCACGCTGGAAAAGGCGCCGGTGGAAGTGCCGGCGGAAGTCGATGGCGGCGAGGCGCGGATCGTGCCCTTCCACGCGGGCGAGACGCTCAGCTGGCGGCTGGCTTCCTAGTCCGCGCGACGAGGTCCCACACGAAAATCGCTGCGGCCGCCCAGATGCAGGCAAAGCAGGCGGCCTGGACGGGCTTCAACTCTTCGCCGAACACGGTCAGTCCCAGGACGAAGACGATGCTGGGAGCGAGGAACTGGATGAAGCCGAGCATCGAATAGGGTAGCTTGCGCGCGGCAATCGCGAACAGCAGCAGGGGGAAGGCGGTCACCACGCCGCCGGCCATGATCGCCAGGCTGAGTTCGGTCGAAACGGCGAAGGACGATCCCTGCGTCTGCGCGTAGTACCATGCGATCGCGAGCGATGGCAGCAACAGCAGCGCCGATTCGATCGTCAGCCCGGGGACCGAACCGACATCGAGCTGTTTGCGGATGAGCCCGTAGGAACCGAAGCTCAGCGCCAGCGTCAGGCTAATCCACAGCGTGGTGAGCGCGCCCGCGGCCAGCAGCGAGACACCGATCCCGGCAAGACCCACCGCGGCCCATTGCGGACGCGAGAGCTTCTCACCGAGCAAGACGGTGCCCAGCAGCACGTTGACCAGCGGGTTGATGTAATAGCCGAGGCTGGCGGCATAGACCTGCCCGTTCTGGATCGCCCAGACATAGACCACCCAGTTCACCGCGATCAGCGTCGCGCTCAGCGCCAGCAGGCCGAGCGTCCGGCGATTGGCTAGCGCGGCGCGCAGGTCGGGGCCTTGGCGGCGGGCGAGCACGATCAGCAGGCACAGCGGCAGGGTCCAGATGATTCGCCAGCCGACGAATTCGAACGCCGGGACGCTGCGGACAAGGATCAGGTAGAGTGGCAGGAAGCCCCAAATGACATAGGCGCTGAACGCCGCGGCAAGGCCCGTGCGGTCGGTCTGGGGTGGGGCGCTGGCGTTCATTTTCGCGCGCTAGGCCCCCGCGAACACGCCCGCAAGCAGCAATTCGTCGACGCGTAAACGTCGGCCTGCCGGATTTTTCGAAAGCTGACAGCGTGGTTGCATGCGGTTCAGGTTTGGCGGCCTAAAGCTTAACGGCATCGCAGGGGGCTCCCCTCCTGCCTCTGCGCTCAGAAAGGAATAAACCATGCTCAAGTCTTTCCGGAATGCTTCGATGGCCATCGCCGCGGCAGGCCTCGCCTTCGCCATGCCGGCGAGTGGGGCGCCGGCGATGCACACCAACAGCGGCGCGCACGCAGCGGTTACCGGAGACCTGACCTTCGATCACAAGCGCCAGCGCGGGCATCGGCACGACCGGGCTCGCGATTACCGTGATTACCGTGATTACCGGGGCGGGGGTGACTATCGCGGCGGCCAGTCGCGCCCCTATTACATGGGCTACGACCGTGGCTACGGCCAGCCGGTCCGCGCCAACACCCGCGTCTGGCGCGGAAACGACGGGCGTTATTACTGCAAGCGCGACAATGGCACCACCGGCCTGCTGGTCGGCGCGGGCGTCGGCGCACTGCTGGGCCATGAAGTCGCAGGCCAGGGTGGCGATCGCACGCTTGGCGCCATCCTCGGCGGGGCGGCGGGCGCACTGCTCGGCCGGTCGATCGACCGTTCGCAGACCCGCTGCGGCTGATGTGAATTTGCGTTTCGGCCGTGCCCACCCACGGCCGGACAGCGCGGCTCGCCACCGGGTCGTGCGGGCGTCGTCTGTCCTTCCCTTGCGGGGCGGCGGGCGGCGCCCTTTAGCTTTTCAAGCCGGCATGTCCCGCTATGGTGCAGCGCCTCCGGTCGGCTGGCAAAGCGCGGCAATTGCTGCGTAGGACAGTCGCGTTCCCAAGTTGAGGTCTATCGATGAACCGTCGCCTGCTCGTCTCTCTCGTTCCTGTTGCCCTTTTGGCTAGTTGTGGTGACACGAACGAGGATGAGGCGGCAGGCGACGCCATGGACCCGGCGAGCGAACAGGCGCTGAACGACGAGCTGTCGTCCGACCCCGATCTGGCGGGACGGAACGAAGCCAATGCCGCGCTGTCGGGCACCGGCAATGCCGCGATCCCCAATATCGACAAGTCGCCCCGCGCGATCGAGGCTGCGCGCAGCCGCGCCGCCGAACTGGTTGGCGGGCGCAGCGAACTGGTGTCGCCGCCGACCGCCAAGACGCTGGGCGACGACAATGCACCGAGCGCGGCGATGGTCGCCGCCGCCCGCGCCGCGGTTTCGCCGGGCGGCGAGAATTGCGGCGAGAAGGTCGACTACACCTCTGCCTGGGCGGCTAAGCTGCCCGCCGCCTTTCCCGTCTATCCGCGCGGCAACACGCAGGAAGCGGCCGGAACCGACGAAGGCCAGTGCGCGCTGCGCGTGGTGTCCTTCCTGACGCCGGTCGCGCTCGAGGAAGTGCTTGCCTTCTACTACACGCGCGCACGGGCCGCCGGCTACAATGCCGAACACACCAAGAGCGCGGGCGACAACATCCTCAGCGGGACCAAGGGGCGTTCGGCCTATGTGGTCTATGCGCGACGGCTGCCGCAGGGCGTGACCGAGATCGACCTCGTCACCACCGACTGACCGCAGCGCGGTCAGCTTTCCCGGATACCGACCCCGATGCTCGCACGGGGTTGCTCCATCTCGTTGCTGGCGACCGGATAGGCGCAATAGTCCGCCGCATAGAACGCCGCGGGCCGGTGGTTGCCCGACAGGCCGACGCCGCCGAACGGCGCGGATGAGGATGCCCCGTTGGTGGGGCGGTTCCAATTGACGATGCCGGCGCGGATCTCGGTCCAGAAATGCTCGAAATCGGCAGGCTTGCCCCCGATCAGCGAGGCCGAAAGGCCGTAGCGCGTATTGTTCGCTTCATAGATCGCCGCGTCGAAATCGGGCACGCGGATCACCTGCAGCAACGGGCCGAACAATTCGATGTCGGGCCGGTCGTGGATCTCGGTCGCGTCGAGGATCGCGGGCGACAGGAAGGGCAGCGATTCGTCGCGCCGCTTCATGTGCATGATCGGCGTGCCGCCCCGGCTCATCAGCGCGACGAAGCTTTCGGACAGCAGGTCGGCGGTGGAATTGTCGATCACGCAGCCCATGAAGGGCTGGGGTTCTGCAAAAGGCTCGTCGACGATCAGCTTTTCGGTCAGCGCCTTTACCGCGGGCACGATCTTGTCGAACATCGAATCGACCACGATCAGCCGACGCGCTGCGGTGCAGCGCTGGCCGGCGGTGGTGAAGGCGGACTGGACGATCGTCGCCGCCGCATCCTCGATCTTGGGCGTATCGAGCATGACGATGGGGTTGTTGCCGCCCATCTCCAGCGCGACGATCTTGCCCGGATCGGCGGCCAACTTGCGGTTGATCGCGATGCCCGCGCGTGCCGAACCGGTGAACAGCACGCCATCGACCATCCAGTGCTCGACCAGGGCCTGCCCGACCTCGGCCCCGCCGTGGATGCATTGCACCACGCCTTCGGGCACCTTGGCCTCATGAAAGCAGCGGGTGAGGAATTCGCCCACTGCCGGGGTTTTCTCGCTCGGCTTGAAGATCACCACATTGCCTGCGATCAGCGCGGGCACGATGTGGCCGTTGGGCAGATGGGCGGGGAAATTGTACGGCCCCAGCACGGCCATCACGCCATGCGGCTTGTGGCGCAGCGCGGCAGTGCCCTGCAGCGCGCTGTTGAGCTTTTTCTGCCCGGTGCGCTCGGCATAGGCGGTGATCGAGATCTCGACCTTGCCGATGACCGCTTCGACCTCGGTGCGCGCTTCCCACAGCGGCTTGCCGGTCTCGCGCGCGATCAGCTCGGCGAAGGCATCGCCGTGCTTGCGGACTTCATTGGCGAAGCGGCGCACGAATTCGATCCGGCGGCCCAGCGGTTCGCGCGACCATTGCCGCAGCGCCTTGCGCGCGCGCTCGATCGTCTCGTCGACATTGCCCGCCTGGCCGCGCCAGATTTCCTTGCCGGTCGCGGGTTCGGTTGAGACCAGTTCGGTCGTCATGGCGTATGCTTATCCTGTTCTGCGCCTCGGAATGTGCCCTAGGTGGGAGGTTGCGGGCGCTGCGTCAATTCAAGTTGCACTCTCGGCCCGGCGATGCCCAGCGGGTTGCGGGGGCGGGCCATGCGCGGCGCCCATTTCGCGCAGCGCGGCCACCTTGTCGGCCAGCGGTTGCCAGTCGTCGTTTTCGGCGATGGCGGCCCAGATGGTCTCGACTTCCTCGATCAGCATCGATTGCGGACCGCCGCCATTCCAGTAGGGGTGCGCGCCAGCGACCGGCTCATAGCCTGCAAACGCTTCGGCCAGCGATCCCTCGGCCCTGCGGCCGCCGCGGTGCGCGAAAAAGAACGCATCGGGCGCGGTACCGCTGTCGCTCAGCGCCTTTTCGCAGGCCGCGACGAGGCGGCCGTCGGCCTCGGGTCCGCGGCTGGCGACGCCCAGCCTCCAGCACCAGCGCCGCCCGATCGCTTCCATGTAGAGCGGGCCGAAGCGTTCCATCGCGGCAATCAGCGGCGGCGCATCGGCAAGCAGCCGCAAGGCCACCGCCAGCTGGCCGCAGTTCCAGTGCAGCGCCTCGGGCTGGCGGCCGAAGGCGTAAAGGCCCTGGTGGTCGAAATAGGCCGCAGTGAAACCCGGATCCCACCGCGGCAGGAAACGCCACGGACCGTAGTCGAAGCTCTCGCCAGAGATGTTCATGTTGTCGGTGTTGAGCACGCCGTGGACAAAGCCCGCGACCATCCAGCTGGCGGCGAGATCTGCCAGCCGTTCGACCACCAGATGCATCAGCCGCACTGCGGGGTCCTCGCGTCCCGGGGCGTCTTCAGGCGGTGGCGGGCCGGGGAATTGCGCCAGGCAGTAGTCGACCAGCTGCGCCATGTGGGCGCGCTCTTCGAGGGCGAGCAACCGCTGGAAAGTGCCGATCCGGATGTGGCCATGGCTCAGCCGCGTCATCACTGCCGAGCGGGTGGGGCTGGGTTCGTCGCCGCGGGTCAGCGCCTCACCGGTCTCGACCACGCTGAAGGTTTTCGAAGTGTAGACCCCCAGCGCTTCGAGCATCTCGGTGGCAAGGATTTCGCGGACCGCGCCCTTCAGCGTCAACCGGCCATCGCCCCGGCGGCTCCACGGCGTCTGCCCCGAACCCTTGGTGCCCAGATCGAGCAACCGGCCATCGGCATCACGCAGCTGCGCGTAAAGGAAGCCGCGGCCGTCGCCGATCTCGGGGTTGTACACGCGGAACTGGTGGCCGTGATAACGCAGCGCCAGCGGCTGCGGCAGGTTGCCGGCCAGCGGTTCGAACCGGCCGAAATGGCGGAGCCAGTCGGCGTCGGACAAGTCTTCCAGCCCCACGGTCGCCGCATGCCGCTCGTTGCGGAAACGCAGTTCGGTCTTCGGGAAATCCGCCGGTTCGACTGCATCGCCGATCCAGTCGGCCAGCGTTTCGATCGGCGTGTCGGGGCGATAGCTCGCGGCTTGCGGTTCGGCGCGCATCCAGCGATAGTGGGCGGCATGTCGGCCCGATACAAGGGCACCAACGCCAAGCGACCAAGGTTTTCTCCGCCCCATATGGATAACAGCTACACCGACCGTCACTGGCAGAGCCCCGACGGCCTCACCCTCCGCTTCCGTGACTACGGCAGCGCTACCGGGCGTCCGCCGGTAATCTGCCTCCACGGGCTGACGCGCAATGCGCGCGATTTCGAGGACCTGGCCCCGCATATCGCGGCGCAGGGCTGGCGCGTGCTGGTGCCGACGATGCGCGGACGCGGCGACAGCGATTACGCCGAGGAACCCGCCAGCTACCAGATCCCGACATACACCGCCGACCTGCTGGCGCTGCTCGAGGCCGAGGCGATCGATCGTTTCGTGTCGGTCGGCACCTCGATGGGCGGGCTCATCACGCTGGCGCTTGCAGCCCAGCAACCCGATCGGATCGCGGGCACGCTGCTGAACGATGTCGGACCCGTTATCGAGACCGCGGGGCTCGATGCGATCAAGTCCTATATCGGGCAGGGCCGCAGCTTCCCCACCTGGATGCATGCCGCGCGCGCGCTCGAGGAAGTGCACGGGCCCGCCTTTCCGGGCTATGGCACGCAGGAATGGATCGCGATGGCCAAGCGCACGCTGACGCTGTGCAACAACGGCCGGATCGCATTCGATTACGACATGAAGATCGCCGAACCGATCCTCGCGGCGGACGATGCGGCGGTCCCGCCCGATCTCTGGCCGGCCTACGACCGGCTGGCGCAAAAGCCGCTCGCGCTGCTGCGCGGCGAATTGTCGCAATTGCTGTCGGCGCAGGCCTTCGCCGCCATGCAGCAGCGCGCCCCGCAGGCGATCGCGGCCACGGTGCCCGGGGTCGGCCACGCACCCACGCTCGACGAGCCCGAGGCGCGCGCCGTGGTGGATGCATTGCTGGCCCGCCTCGTATGAACCGGGCGCGCCGCGGCGTGGTGCCGCACTTCCTCCATCTGCATTCGACCTTCGCCCCGGGCGGGAAGGAATTGCGCACCGTCCAGCTGATCAATGCCTTCGGTGCCAAGGCGCGGCACACGATCGTTTCCGCCGAACCTGCGCAGCTGGGCGCGGCCGCACGGATCGCGAAGGGATGCGATGTGCGCATCCAGCCGGAATTCCCCAGCCTGAAAGGCTGGCCCCTGCCGGGCCGCCTGCAGAAGATCGCCCGGGCGATGAAGGGCTATGATCTGGTCTGCACCTACAATTGGGGCGCGATGGATGCGGTGATGGCGCACACATTGTTCAAGGATGTGCATGGCCTGCCGCCGCTGATCCATCACGAGGACGGCTTCGACGAAAGCGAGCTGAAGAAACTGAAAACCAGCCGCACCTGGTTCCGCCGGATCGCGCTGGGACGTGCATCGGGGCTCGTCGTTCCTTCCGAACGGCTCGAGGAAATCGCGCTGGTCGACTGGCAGCAACCGCTGGGCCGGGTGAAACGCATTCCCAATGGCATCGATACCAAGGGGTTCGCCATGCGTCCGAAGAAGGATGCACTGCGGCTGATCAAGCATCCGGGCGAACACTGGGTGGGCACGCTGGCGGGGCTGCGGACGGTCAAGAACCTGCCGCGGCTGGTGCGGGTGTTCAACGATCTGCCCGAAAACTGGCAATTGGTGATTCTCGGCGAGGGCGAGGCGCGCGATGCGATCCTGGCCGAAGCCGATCGGTTGAAGATCAACCACAGGGTCCATGTGCCCGGGCCGGTAAGCGATCCGGCGCGGGTCATCGGCCTGTTCGACATCTTCGCGCTGTCGAGCGATTCCGAGCAATTCCCGCTGTCGGTGGTCGAGGCGATGGCCGCGGGCCTGCCGGTGGTCGCGCCCGCAGTGGGCGACATTGCCGACATGGTGTCCGAGGCGAATGCGGAATTCATCGCGCCGCCGGGCAATGAAGAGGAATTGCGCATGGCGCTGGTCCAGCTGGCGGTGTCGAAGGACCTGCGCCGCGAGGTCGGTGAAGCCAACCGCGCCAAGGCAGTGGCGCAGTTCGACGAAGCCAAGATGGTCGCGACCTATCGCCGCCTCTATGCGAGCGCGATGGGCCTTGAGCTCTAGGCGCTTTAAGCCGCCGTTCACGCGGGCGGGGACAGGCAGTCCCGACCATTGCCCTTGTCCGCGCCTGTCCGTAAAGAGCCGCGCAAACCGACCCCTTTCCAGATGGAGCCCGCCGCTGTGGCCCTGACACCCAAGAACGAACTGTCCCGCGAAGAAAAGCGCGCCAAGCAGGAAAGCGCACAGCAGGAAGCGCTGCTGCGCGAAGTCGACGACGCCGTGCGCCAGAGCGACGCCCAGGCGTTCCTCGACCGGTGGGGCAAGCCCCTGCTGGGCCTGATCATCCTCGCGCTGGTGGCGTTCGCCGGATATCTCTACTGGGACAGCCGCCAGGAAGCCGCGATGGAACGCGATTCCGAAACGCTGGTCGGCGCGCTCGACCAGATCCAGGCGGGCAATCTCGACAGCGGTTATGACCGCCTCGAGGAACTCGCCGCGGGCGAAGGCAGCGGCGCGGCGGTTGTAGCCAAGCTGATGCGTGCAGGCATTGCCGAACAGCGCGGCGATACCGATGAAGCCTCGGCGCTGTTCAAGCAGATCGCCGCCGACGACGGTGCGGCGCCCGCCATGCGCGACCTTGCGCGGTTGCGCGACGTGGCGCTCAATTACGACGCGATGGACAGCGCCGACATCGTCGCTGCGCTCAAGCCGCTGGCGACCCCCGGCAAGCCGTATTTCGCCAGCGCTGGCGAGCTGGTCGCACATGCCTATCTCGATCAGGACAAGCGCGCCGAAGCCGGTGCCCTGTTCGCGCAGATCGCCAAGGATCAGACTGCGCCCGAAAGCGTGCGGTCGCGCGCCCGCCAGATGGCCGGCGTGCTCGGTGTCGATGCGATCGAGGACGTCGAAGCGCTGCTCGCAGAGCAAGGGGTCGAACGCGAAAGTGCCGCAGGCGAAGACGCCGCGGTCGCAACCGAATAGGGCAGGCTGCGGCCCGCCCCCAGATACGGAACGAGGACACAGATGAACCGCACAATCCTATCGCGTACGGCATGCGCCGCGGCCCTGGCACTCGCGCTGGGTGCCTGCAGCGGCGGCCTGTTCGGCGGCGGCGACAAGAAGGTCACCCCCACGCTGGGCGATCGCCAGCCGATCCTGTCGCGGATCGAGACCGGCGCCAAGGTCGACCCGGCGCTGGCCACCGTGTCGATCGTCCTGCCCCCGGCGCAGGTCAATGACAGCTGGGCGCAGGCGGGCGGCAATGCGGGCAAGTCCTACGGCCATCTGGCCTTGGCGAGCGACCCGTCGCGTGCCTTTACCGTCGATATCGAAGGCGCCAGCCAGCGCCGCCGTTTCGGCGCGGCACCGGTCGTCGGCGGCGGCATGCTGTTCGCGGTCGGCAGCGACGGCGTGGTCTCGGCCTTCGACGCGGCGACCGGCGCGGCGCGCTGGAGCTACAACCCCGGCGTCGAGAGCGCGCTGAGGGATTCTGCTTTCGGCGGCGGCGTCAGCTATGCCGACGGCAAGGTCTACATGACCGACGGCGTGGGCGATGTGGCCGCGCTCGACGCGGCAAGCGGATCGGTGGTGTGGAAGGTGCGCCCCTCGGGCCCGCTGCGCGGATCGCCCACGGTGGCGTTCGGCTCGGTCTTCGTGATGACGCAGGACGACCAGATCTTCGCGCTCGATGCCGCCGATGGATCGGTACTGTGGCAGGACACCGGTTCCTCGACGCAGGCCGGCGTGTTCGGCGTGGCCGCGCCTGCCGCCGCGCAGGGCACGGTGATCGCGGGCTACAGTTCGGGCGAACTGATCGCGCACCGGTACGAAAATGGCCGGACGCTGTGGGCCGATGCGCTCGCGCTGACCTCGATCTCGACGCAGGTCGGTTCGCTGACCGATATCGATGCCGATCCGATCATCGACAATGGCCGCGTTTACGCGCTGGGGCAGGGCGGCCGCATGGCGGCTTACGAACTGGTGACCGGGCAGCGGATCTGGGAACTCAACCTCGCAGGCATTTCCACTCCGGCAATCGCGGGCGAGTGGATCTTCACGCTGACCGACGATGCGCGCCTGCTCGCCATCGCGCGTTCGACCGGCAAGGTACGCTGGCTGACCCAATTGCCGCGCTGGCGCGACGAGAAGGACAAGAAGGGCCCGATCTTCTGGTCGGGACCGGTGCTTGCCGGGAACAATCTCTGGGCGGTCAGCTCGGAAGGCGAAGTCTACCGCATCAGCAGTGCGGAAGGTTCGGCCAGCCTGTTCACCGACCTCGACGAGCCGGTTTCGCTGGCCCCGATCGTGGCGAATAACACGCTCTACATTCTCGACGACAGCGGCCGGATCACTGCGTTCCGCTGACCGCCGTGCTAACATGATCCGCCTGTTAACCATTCCGGGCTAACGAGGGGAGGTCATGAGCGCGCCTGCAACAGCACCCGCCGCGCGGCCGAAGAGCGATGTCTCCGCGGCCGTGGGGCTTGTCGGCCTCGCCGGGCTGCTGGCCTGGGTCGCTTTCGCGCGCGCCTTTCCGGCGATCGCCGAAACCTTCGACTGGGCGGTCCCGCGCGATACGCTGGGCGGGCGCAGCTCGGCGCTGGTCGGCCTGCTGGCCGCAGCGCTGCCCATGGCGGCGTGGTCGATCTTCGTCGAAAAGGTGCATCTGCGCCCCTCGACGGGTCTCGACTGGTCGCTGCCCGCACGCCGCGAGCCCGACCGCGCGGTGACCTGGGTAAAGCTGGCCGGCCTGTGGGCGACCTGGGCAATCATCGCCGGCCTCTATTGCCTGTGCCGCTGGTACTGGGACGGGCAATATCTCTTCTCGATGCAGGTCCTGGCCTACGCGGCCATTCCGCTGGTCGTGCTCTCGCTGCTCTATGTCCCGTGGCTCGACAGGGCGCTGGTCGAGCCGCGCGACCATGCCTGGCACTTCGGCGCCATGCTGTTGCTGCGTCCCGGCTGGGACGCGCGCGAAGTCCTCGGTCACTGGCGCGTATGGATCATCAAGGCCTTCTTCACGGCCTTCATGGTCTCGATCGTGCCCTTTGCCTTCCATACCATCGTGACGGCCGATTTCGGCGAAGTTGCCGCGCGTCCCGAACGCATCGCGCTGACCATTATCGAAGCGATGTTCATGATCGATGTCATGATCGGAACGGTGGGCTATATCGTCACCATGCGCCCGCTCGACGCGCATATCCGCTCGGGCAACCCGCTGCTGGCGGGCTGGGTGGCGGCGCTGATCTGCTATCCGCCGATCGTCTGGGGCATCCTCGGCAATGGCCGGGCGATCAATTACGAACAGAACACCGCGGGCTGGGTGCACTGGATGGCCGGGAACGACACGCTGCTGACGCTATGGGGCGCTGTGCTGGTCGCGCTCACCGGGGTCTACGCATGGGCGACTTTCGCCTTCGGCCTGCGGTTTTCCAACCTCACCTATCGCGGGGTGCTGACCAATGGCCCGTATCGGTTCACCCGCCACCCGGCCTATGTGTCGAAGAACCTGTTCTGGTGGGCCGCCGTGCTGCCCTTCCTCGTAACCAGCGGCTCGCCGGTCGATGCAATCCGCAACAGCTTCTTCCTTGTGGTGGTCAACGCGATCTATTTCTGGCGCGCCAAGACCGAGGAAGCCCACCTGCTGGCCGAGGATCCCAAATACCGCGAATACCACGCATGGATGGCGCAGAACGGGCTGCTGACCGCGCCGCTGACGCGGATATGGAACCGGGTCAGGCCGCAGCCCGCAATCGCGCCGCAACCGGCGGAGTAATCAGCGCAGCGGCTGTCCCTCGTCGGTGTCGTAGATGCGCAGATCGCTGGCCTCGGGCGGGTTTGCCCCCATGAACTCCTGAAACGCTGCCATGTGGTCGGACTTGCCATGCGCATCGAGCGCCGCCTGGTCGCGCCAGCGTTCGAACAGGATCAGCGTGTCGGGATCGGCGAGGTCGCTGGCAAAGGCATAGTCGATGCAGCCGTCCTCGGCGCGGCTGGCGCGGACCATTTCGACGATCGCCTTGCGCGTGGCAGCATCGATCGAGCGTCCCAGCCTGATTGTACCGTTGATCTGGATCATCGCTGTTCTCCCACGCTTCTCAGAAGCTGTACTTGTAGATGCGGTCGATATCGCCGCCCCATTCGCCGTTATAGCGGTCGAGCATGACCTGCGCCGGAACCTTGCCCGTGGCCAAGATTTCGTCGAGCGTTTCGAGGAAGCCGGTCTCGTTGTCGCCCGATGAATTGAGGCGGCCCCGTGCGGCGAGTCCCGCACGGGCGATTGCCATCACTTCCCTGGCCAGATCGTGCAGCTTGCCGCCACCGGGGATGGGCGCATCGAGCGCGAGCCGCGGCACCGCGTTGCGCAGTTCCTCGCGCTCTTCCATCGTCCAGTGCTTGACCAGGTCCCACGAGGCATCGAGCGCGGACTGGTCGTAAAGCAGGCCGACCCAGAAGGCGGGCAGCGCGCAGATCCGGCTCCACGGACCGCCATCGGCGCCGCGCATCTCGAGAAAACTCTTCAGCCGCACTTCGGGGAAGGCGGTGGACAGATGGTCCCACCAATCGCTTTCGGTGGGCTTTTCGCCGGGCAGGATTTCCAGTTTCCCGTCGAGGAAATCGCGGAAGCTGAGGCCTGCGGCGTCGAGATACTTGCCGTCGCGGAAGACGAAATACATCGGCACGTCGAGCATGTAGTCGACCCAGCGTTCATAGCCGAAGCCGTCTTCGAAGACGAAGGGCAGCATGCCGGTCCGGTGCGGATCGGTATCGCTCCAGATATGGCTGCGATAGGACAGGTAACCGTTGGGTTTCCCTTCGGTGAAGGGGGAGTTGGCAAACAGCGCGGTGGCCAGCGGTTGCAAGGCCAGCCCGGTGCGGAACTTCTGCGCCATGTCGGCCTCGCTCGAATAGTCGAGATTGACCTGGATGGTGCAGGTGCGCAGCATCATGTCGAGGCCCAGATTGCCCACTTTGGGCATGTGCCGCATCATGATGTCGTAGCGGCCCTTGGGCATGACCGGCAGTTCCTCGCGGGTCTTGTCGGGCCACATGCCGAGGCCAAGGAAGCCAACCCCGCACCGTTCGCCGATTTCCTTCACCTGCGCGAGGTGGCGGCCGGTCTCGGCGCAGGTATCGTGCAGGTTTTCCAGCGGCGCGCCCGACAGTTCGAGCTGGCCCGCGGGCTCGAGGCTGACGGTTCCGTCAGAACCGCGCATGGCAATGACCTTGCCGCCTTCCTCGATCGGCTCCCAGCCGAATTCGCGCAGCGACAGCAGGATGTCGCGGATGCCGCCTTCTTCTTCATAGGACAGCGCGCGGTGGTCCTTGCTGCCATAGACCAGTTTTTCGTGCTCGGTACCGATCCGCCAGTCGGCCTTCGGCTTTTCGCCGCGCTGCATCGGAGCAACCAGCTGGTCGCGGCTTTCGATAATGGGGTCCTGTGCCCCCGATGTCTCGCGCGTGCTCATGGCGCGTGGCGATAGGCAAGGCGGCCGTGTGTGAAAAGGAAATTAATCTGCGTCCAGCCAGTCGCCCGCTTCGGCCATCCACACCGCCATGCCGGCAATAGCCGCAGTTTCGCCGCGCAGGATGCGGGGGCCGAGGCTGATCGCGACCGATGCGGGATGCGCGCGGATGGCTGCGCGCTCGGCGTCGTCGAACCCGCCCTCGGGGCCGACCAGCAGCGCGGCGGGCCCCTCGGCATAGCAGAAGGCATCGGCGGCCGGCTCGCCGCCTTCCTCGTCAGCGAAGAACAGGTGGCGATCCTGCGGCCAGTCACGCAGCAAGGCATCGAGCCGGGCCGGTACCGCGACTTCGGGCAGCGCGGTGCGTGCGCATTGTTCGGCTGCCTCGGTCACGATCGTGGCCGCCCGCTCGGCATTGAGCTTGTCGGCGACGCAGCGCCGGGTGAGCACCGGCGCAATCCGCGCCGCGCCCAGTTCGGTCGCTTTCTCGAGCACGAGGTCGAAGCGGTCCTTCTTGAGCAAGGCCGGGCACAGCCAGAAATCGGGCACCGCTTCGCGCGGCCGCTGGTGGTCGCGCGGCTGCAGCACGATGCGGCGCTTGCCTGCTTCGATCACTTCGGCGGCCCATTCACCCGTCATGTCGTCGCACAGGATTACCGCATCGCCGGGGGCGACGCGCATGACCTTCGACAGGTAATGCGCCTGATTTCCCTCGACTGTGACCGGCGCATCGGCCGACAGTTCCTGCTCGACGAACAGACGCGGAGCGCTCTTGGGCGGCCAGGCGGGGGTAGCGGGCATGGCTCCTCTAATCACATCCGCCATTCGGGCGAAAGCCGGGATCGGGGTGCTTTCCTAAAGAAGGTCCACGGCGATCCCGGCTTTCGCTGCGATGGCGAGATTGATAGGGCCGGCGCGATGAATGAAACCGTCGTCCCCGACAGCGAACACCGCGGGCTGGTTGCGCGCCTCCCGCAACTGCCGCGTGACCTGGCGCAACTCGCGCGGTTCGACCGGCCGATCGGCTGGTGGCTGTTGTTCTGGCCCTGCGTCTGGGGCGTGTGGCTGACCGGTGCGGGCTGGCAGCTGGCGCTGCTCGCGTGGCTGTTGCTGGGGGCTATCGCGATGCGCGGTGCGGGCTGCGTCTACAATGATATCGTCGATGCCGAGCTCGACCGGAAAGTCGCCCGCACCGCTTCGCGCCCGGTCGCCAGCGGGCGTATCTCGAAGAAGCTCGCGTGGGCATGGCTGCTGGCGTTGTGCGCAGCCGGGCTGCTGGTGCTGCTGCAACTTCGCCCGCTGGCGCAGGGGGTGGCACTGGGCAGCCTCGCGCTGGTCGCGGCCTACCCGTTCATGAAGCGGATCACCTGGTGGCCGCAGGCCTGGCTCGGACTGGTTTTCACATGGGGGCTCTTGGTCGGATGGACGCAGCTGCGCGCCGACAATTGGGACGCGCTCGCCGCGATGTATGCTGGCGCGGCGCTGTGGGTGATCGGCTATGACACGATCTATGCGTTGCAGGACCGCGAGGACGACGCGCTGGTCGGCATCCGGTCGAGCGCGCTGCGTCTCGGCGGGCATGTGCAGGGCGGGGTGGCGCTGTTCTATGCCGGTGCGGTCACGCTGTGGGCGCTGGCCTTCTGGCTCTATCGCGCGGATTGGGTAGCGCTCTTGGCGCTGTTGCCTGCTGCCGCACATCTGACCTGGCAGGTCGCCACGCTCGATGCCGAGGATGCCGGCAATCCGCTTGCCCGGTTCCGCGCCAACCGCTGGGCCGGGGCGCTGGTCGCGGCGGCCTGCTTCGTCGTGGGCAACGCCTGATGTGCAATCTGTACCGCATGACCAAGAACAAGGACGAGGTCGCCAAGTGGTTCGATGCGATCGACGACCTGGCAGGCGCGAATTTCGGTGCGGAAGTGTTCCCCGGCTATCCCGGCGCCGTGGTGGCGGAAGGCCGGCTCACGCAGATGAGCTGGGGTTTCCCGCTGGTGCTCAAGGGCAGTAAGGGACAGCCGCTCAAACCCAAGCCGGTCAACAATGCGCGCACCGACAAGCTGGGTAGCCCCTTCTGGCGCGCCAGTTTCGAATCGCGCCGGTGCCTGATCCCGGTCACTGCCTGGGCCGAGGCGGAAGGCGCGAAAGGAAGCAAGACGCGAAGCTGGCTGAGCCGCCCCGATGCCGAGGTGTTCGCTATCGCCGGGGTGTGGCGCGAATCGGCGGAATGGGGGCGCTGCTATGCAATGGTGATGACCGAGGCCTGCGGGGTCGCTGCCGATTGCCACGCGCGCATGCCGGTGTTGCTGGCGCGGGAAGACCACGGCCGGTGGACGCAGGGTTCCACCGAAACCGCCCACGCGCTGTGCCGTCCATGGGAGGGGCCGCTCGTCCTCGACCGGACCGATCAGCCATGGGCGGGCGGCGCACCAGCGACAGCCAGGCTGCTCTGACATGCGGATTGCGATGTTCGAGCCCGAGATCGCCGGAAACGTCGGCGCCGTGCTGCGGCTCGCCGCATGCATGGGCGCGGCGGTGGACCTGATCGAGCCACTGGGCTTCGCGTGGGACGATCGCCGGGTGCGGCGGGCGGCGATGGACTATATCGACCATGTCGCGGTCACGCGTCATGCGGGGTTCGCGGCGTTTCGAGCCAGCCTGGGCGGCAGCCGCCTCGTGCTGTTCACCACCAAGACGACACACTCGGCCTACGACTTCGCCTTTCGCGCCGACGATGTGCTGCTGTTCGGCAAGGAAAGCGCAGGCGTTCCGGATACCGTCGTGGAAGCCAGCCATGCGCAGGTGCGCTTGCCGATGCGTCCCGCGGTCCGCTCGCTCAATGTCGCGACGAGCGCCGCGATCGCGTTGGCCGAGGCGCAGCGGCAGACGGGTACGCTGCCCGGTTGATGCCCGACGGTGGACAAACCGGCCCACGCGGACGGCGCGCGCTTGAGCGACTCGGCAAGATCTTCGTAACCATGTTCGCATGACCGACACATTTGCAGCGCTGGCCGATCCGACACGGCGGCACTTGCTCGACCGGTTGAGCGAGGAGGGCGGCCTGACGCTGGCGAATCTCAGCGAAGACCTGCCGATGACCCGCCAGGCGGTGGCCAAGCACCTCGCCGTGCTCGAAGCGGCCGAACTGGTCGCTTCCGAACGCGACGGGCGCTGCAAGCGGCACTATCTCAACCCGGTGCCGCTGGCGAAGATGGCGCGCCGCTGGCTCGGCCGGTTCGAGGAGGTTCCCCTCGGGGCGATGGCCGGGTTCCAGGGCGCACCGGCCGGCGCGGGGATGGCGCGAACAGCGACGCGCGGTGCATCGGCTCATTCATAGCTGACTACCTCGAATTCGATCCCGTCCCAGTCGAAGAAGTAGAACCGCCGCCCGGGTTCGTAATCGTCATGCCCGAAGGGTTCGAGGCCGTGCGCAGTCACCGCGGCCTCGGCGGCATCGAGATCGTCCACGGTAAAAGCCAGGTGGTTGAGCGGCTGGCCCTTGGCATAACCCCCGCGCACATGTTCGCCAGTGTAGAGCGCGATGTAATCGTGCCGCCCCCCGACATGGACCGAACGCCCATATTTCTGCGACGGACCGCGCCAGCGCTCATCCCAGCCCAGCAAGTCCCTGAGCAGCGCGGCGCAGCGTTCGGGGTCGGTCACCGAGATATTGGCGTGTTCGAGCCGTCCTGTCGTCATCATGCATCTCCTGTGAGGCGGGGGCAGATCGCCGCCCGCCGGTTGCGATGCACAGCCCTATGCAACCTCAACTTCACTTGAGGTCAAGCTCGAAATAATCTATCAGCCTGATCGATGAATGCGAACGACCAGCTCAGCATCGGCGATCTTGCGCGCCGCACCGGCCTTTCCGCCTCGGCGATCCGTTTCTACGAGGACAAGGGGCTGATCCATTCGATCCGCACCGCAGGCAACCAGCGGCGGTTCCTGCGCAGCGATATCCGGCGGCTGAGCTTTATCCTCATCGTCCAGAAACTCGGCCTGTCGCTCGAGGATATCGGCGAACATCTGCGCAGCCTGCCAGAGGGCCGCACCCCCTCGAGCTTCGACTGGTGGAAGATCAGCGAGGCGATCCGCGAAAGCCTCGACCGCCGGATTGAGCAATTGCAGGGGCTGCGCGACAATCTCGATGGCTGCATCGGCTGCGGCTGCCTCAGCCTGAAGACCTGCAAGCTCTACAATCCGGACGACATCGCCGCCGAGGGCGGGCCGGGGCCGCGGGTTTTGCGGTAGCCGCCGGTCTGCCGTGGCCGGATTGATCAGCTGCTCCGCACCGGCTCCGGCCAGTTGTCACCCGAACACCATACTCCCCACCAGGCGGCCCGGTATCAGCGTGAAGGATCCGGCGAGGACCAGCCCGATATAGAGCCCGGTCATCACGCCCTGGTGCGCTGCAATACGCTTCTTCCATGCCAGCCAGACACCGACCGGCGCGCAGATGAGCGTCCACACGGTGAACAGGTGGAGCGCGCTGAAGCCGGTCCCGAAGAGACCCGCCCCCGGCGACCGGATGAAGGTCGATGCCAGCGCGGTCACGACCATCAACAGGACCCAGAACCGGCCGAGCCGGCGGTGCCAGCGATCGCCCTTGCGGCGCAGCAGGACGACGGGTCCCAGCAACAGCGCGGACAGCACCGTCGCCAGATGGACGACGATCGGCAAGCTGATCCCGCGCGATGTCTGCATGGCATCCTGCGATCCGAACCCGCCGAATACCATCGATATTCCGGTCATGACCACGGTCGCCGCGATTGTGATCGCAGCGGTCGACAGGATCGAGGGCGGCTTTGCCGCGCCCGTCGTGGTTTCGTTCGGCCTGTTGCGGCTTGCGGTTCTGGGCATGGTGATGTTCCGTCGGTTCGGTTTTTCGTTCAAAGGAACTTCCGGATTGATCGGAGCCGCAGCAAAACAAAGAGGAACTACGTGAACGGTCAGGCAAACACGTGGATGGTCGCCGCTGCCGCGCGAACTGTCCGGGAAGACATTCGGCGGTGACCGACCAGCTTCTCCCGGAACAGTCAGGCCGGCCGAATCGCCGCCCCGGTTCGCGCGAGCGCATGCTCGCCGAAGTCGGCATCGTGGCGCTTGGCGGTGTCTTCCTCGCCCTGATCGGATTCCCGCCTGCGTCAGAGGCATCGCTCGGCATGCAGATGGCTTTCGGTATCGGCGGATGCCTGGCCGGCTGGGCGGTCATGCGCGGGCTGTCGTTGATCGGTGCCGCATCGGCGCGCATGCTCGGCTTGGACGAACTGTGGGGCTATGCCTTTGCCATTCCCGTGGGATCGGTCGTCATCACCTGGGCCATACTCTGGCTGACGGGCGGGACCAGCGGTGCGTTCGGCCCCGCCTTTGCGTTTGCCTGGCCGATGTCGATGCTCATCGCTGTCGCCTTTTTTGTGCTGTTCTTCCTTGCCTATCGCCGCAGCGAAAGGCGAACGGGAGGCGAGATGTCGGCGCCGCGCGGTGACGCGCCGGGCGAAGGTGCATCCGCTTTGACCGAGACCGCCATGCACTGCCGCTTGCCCAAGGGTTTCCCGCGCATCATCGCGATGACGGCGGAGGATCACTATGTGAAGGTGATCGGCGACGGGCGCAGCGAAATGGTCTTGATGTCGCTGTCGGAGGCCGCCGAACTGGTTCCGCCGGGAGCGGGGTTGCGCGTCTATCGCAGCTGGTGGGTGGCGCAATCGGCTATCGCGGGGAGCGAAAAGAGCGGCAGGGACACCAAGATCGTGCTGGCAACCGGCCTCAGGGTGCCCGTGGCTCGCGGGCGCGCTGCGCAGCTAAAGGACGCCGGCCTGATCTGAGCCCTCGAGGCCGTTCCCGGCCGGGCAAGTCGCCTCAGTACTCCGGCCCCAGTTCCGCATCGAGATCGCGCGGGCGGGCGAAGTGGGCGAGCGTGCCGCAGCCCGTCCGCAGGTCGGCCCAGTCGTCGATATCGAGCTCGAACACCGCATAGGCAGCGGTGGGGAACTTGACCTTGGCCTCGTCGTACAGCGCGTTTTCCTGCTTGGGCGCGACCAGTTCGAACAGCATGTCGCCGAGGCCGGGATTGTGGCCCGACAGTAGCAGCGCATCGCCATCACCGCCTTTTTCGCGGATGATATCCATGATCGTATCGGTTCCCGCGAGATAGAGCCGTTCGTCCCACTCGGGGGTCATGTCGGGCAGCGCTTCGGCCAGCGTGGCCTTCACCCTTTGCGCGGGGCTGGCGAGCAGGCGATCCCATTTGACGCCATGCGCGCGAATGTGGTCGCCGATTACCTGCGCTCCGCGCCGGCCGCGATCGTTGAGCCCGCGATCGAAATCGCGCTTGTCGCTCTGCCCCCAGTCGGACTTGGCATGACGCAGCAGGCCGAGGATCTTCATGCGCGCGTCATCACTGGGGCAGGGTCTCCGCTGTCGAAAGGTCGGCGCTAACAACACCGTTGGCCACGCGCTGTAAAGCCTCTTCGAGTGTCAGCCGCGTGACGGGGGTGCCTTCGGGAAAGGCGGATAGCAGCCGGCTGGGGAAAGCGGGCGAAAGCACGACGAAATGGCCGGCATCCTCGCGCGTGCGGATCAGGCGGCCGAAGGCCTGCGCCAGTCGCGCGCGGATGATGCGGTCGTCATAGCGCTTGGCGCCGCCTTCCTGATCCGCCGCGGCGGCGCGGCGCGCGCGGTGAAGGATGGTCGGGCGCGGCCACGGCACGCTTTCCATCACCACGCAGCGCAGGCTCCGGCCGGGCACGTCGACCCCGTCGCGCAGCGCATCGGTGCCCAGCAGGCTGGCGCGCGGATCGTCGCGGAAGATGTCGGTCAGCGTGCCCGTATCGATCGGATCGACATGCTGCGCATAGAGCGGCAGGCCGGCGCGCGCGAGGCGGTCGGCGATCCGGCCATAGACCGCGCGCATCCGCCGGATCGCGGTAAACAGCCCCAGCACGCCGCCATCGCTCGCCTCGATCAGCCGCGCATAGGCCCCTGCCAGCGCGGGGATATCGCCCTTGCGGATATCGGTGACGATCAGCACTTCTGCACGGCCCGCGTAATCGAAGGGGCTTTGCGCCTCAGCGGTCTTCGGTGCCAGTTCCAGATGCGGCGCGCCGCTCTTGGTGATGGCATGCGGCCAGTCGGGCCCGGTCTCGTCGCGGTCGGTCAGCGTGGCGCTGGTCAGCATGACCCCGTGCGCAGGTTCGAGCACGACCTTGGCGAAGGGCTTCATCGGATCGAGCCAGTGGCGATAGATCCCGACATCGAATTCGCGCGAATCGTTGCGGTCGACCTGCAGCCAGTCGATGAATTCGGGATCGGCCGGCCCGCCGAGCCGCGACAGCAGCGCTTCCCACGCCGCGATCAGGTCGATCCGCCAGGCCAGCGAGTGACGCGCGCCTTCGATGCGTGCACGGCCTTGCCCATCCAGCCAGTCGGGCGCGTCCTCGACGATCGCTTCGAGCCGTCCGGCAAGCTTGAGCAAGGGTGTGCGGATGGCTGCCAGCGCCTGCGCCGCAGTGCCTGCCGCCTCGACCAGCTCGCCGGGGAGCTGGGCGGTCTCGGTCTCGATGCCATAGCCCATTTCGAGCCCGCTTTCATCGCGTGCGAAAGTGGTCGCGCGCACTGCTGCCAGCAAATGTTCGAGCGGGCCCAGCGGGGCGTTCTCGGCGAGGCGGCCAAGCCAGCCGTCCGAGGGCAGCGCCTGCGCGGCAACGACCGCGTCTTCGACCGCTTCGCCGCCCGCGTCGTCGTAACTGGCGACATCCGCCAGCCGGGCCGCAAGCCCGCGCCGCCGTCCGCGGCTGTTCTTTTCGGGGCCGACAATCCAGCGCCGCAGCTCGATCGCTTCCTGCCCGGTCAGCGCAGCGGAAAAGGTACTGTCGGCGGCGTCGAACACGTGGTGTCCTTCGTCGAACACGATCCGCGTCGGGCGGCTGGCAGGATCGCGGCCGCGTGCGGCGTTGACCATCACCAGCGCGTGATTGGCGATCACCAGATCGGCCTGCGCCGCATTGCGGGCGCTGCGTTCGATGAAGCATTTGCGGTAATGGGGGCAGCCGGCATAGACGCATTCGCCGCGCTGGTCGGTCAGCGCGGCAATCCCGCGCTTGCGGAACAGCGTGCCCAGCCAACCGGGCAGGTCGCCGCCGATCATATCGCCATCCTGCGAATAGGCGGCCCAGCGCGCGACCAGATGCGCAAGGATTGCGGGGCGACCCGCGAACCCGCCCTGCAACGCGTCTTCCAGATTGAGCAGGCAGAGGTAGTTCTCGCGCCCCTTGCGCACCACCACGGGAGGCGAACCATCGGCGCGTGCGGCAGGCCACGCGCTGCGGCTTTCGCGGCGCAGCTGGCGCTGCAGGTTCTTGGTATAGGTCGATACCCACACGGTCCCGCCCGACCGTTCGGCCCAGAGCGAGGCGGGGGCGAGGTAGCCGAGCGTCTTGCCGATGCCGGTGCCGGCCTGCGCCAGCAGGACGTGCGGCCGCTTCTGCCGGTCGCGCGGCCCGAAGACATGCCCTGCATCGCGCGAGAACAGTCGCTGGCCTTCACGCCGTTCGGCGCCTTCGCCGGTCAACCGCTCGAGCTGGGCCTCGATTTCGGGTTCGTCGATGAGCACTTGCGCCGGCTGCGGCCGTTCAGCGGTTTCCTCCCATTCGGGGAGCCGCGTGAACAGCCACTTCTCGGCCCGCTCGGGCCGGCGGACATGCGGCGCGAGCACGCCCGCCCAGGGCCATCGCAACCGCGCAAGCGACTGCAGCGTCGACCACGCGCCTTCGCGTTCGGCCCAGTCGTCGCTTTCGCAGGTCGCGACCAGAGCGCCCGCGGCGCGTTGCAGCAGGAGCGGCACTGCCGCGTCGTCCGCCGGTTCTTCGAGGCCCAGCGCATGCGCCAGGCCCTTGGGCGTGGGCACGCAGAAACGTGCAGGATAGACGAAGGCGAATAGTTCGAGCAGATCGAGCCCCGAGAGGTCGGGATAGCCCAGACGGCTGGCCACCAGCGGCGCATTCATCAGCAATTGCGGCGTATCGGCGGCGGCCATCACGGCTTCGCCCTTCGAACAGCCCCGCGTGGCGCCATTGGCATCGCGCAGCCAGGTGCCTGCGTGGCTGGCGTGCAGGGCGGGGAGGGGCAGGGGCTGGCTCACCGCGCGACCATGATGGGACAGGAACGAAAAGTAAACAGAGCGCGCAGCCGTCATGCCGAGAGGGCTGGCTTGCGGGCCGCGCCGATCGATCGGGGAGGGGGCTGGGCAATAGGGGCGCTCGCGGGGAAAGCGCCCCTACCCGTCCGGCCAGAGAGGGAATTCCCGACGCCGGCACCGGCTGCCCGGTGCTGCGGTCAGGTGATCAGCATTTGCCGAAGGATTTCGTCACGATGGTGTGCCCGGCAACCGAGACCGTCACCTTGACCCCGGTGGGTATGCCCCAGGTGGTGCAGATGCTGAGACAGGCTTCGGCGGCCGTGCCGTCGGGGATCGAAACGGGGATCGGCAGGCAGACCGAACCGATGCCCAGCGGCAGGTTGAGGCAGACCTCGTTGTTCTGCACCGTGACGCTGATGCACTGCGCCTGTACCGCGAATTCTCCGCCGGCCAGGATGTTGGGCCCGCCGTCCGATTTCTGCAGTCCGACAGCGTCATTGTGCCGTTGGGCCGCGTCGAGCGCATGCTGGACCTTTTCTTCGTCGAAACCAGGATAGTCTGCCATTTTCAACTCCGATGTCTGAGTGACCTGCGGCGCCTTGTGGCCGCAGGGCAATGGTCCGCTTTCCCGGCATCGTTTTCGACTGGAACTCGCTCCACCATGGGGCAGCATCGGCTTGCAAATCGGGCGCTCGCGGCTCGCCATGCGCAAAACATCGAACGGATATGGACCATTCCCGCCGCGCAATTTGCGGCTTGCGTCGTTGCGGCAATTTGGCGAGAGGCGGGCGCATGAGCATGAACGATCTGATCGCCGCCGCACGCGTGTCCAAGGCCTGGCCGTTCCAGGAGGCGCAGCGCCTGCTCAAACGCTATCCCGACGGCGCCAAGCCCGACGGCTCGCCGGTTCTGTTCGAAACCGGTTACGGCCCCAGCGGGCTGCCGCATATCGGCACGTTCCAGGAAGTTCTGCGCACCACGCTGGTGCGCCGCGCCTTCGAAGCGCTGATCGGCGCCAAGCCCGAAGACGGCAAGACGCGGCTGGTCGCGTTCTCCGACGATATGGACGGGCTGCGCAAGGTGCCCGACAACGTGCCCAACCAGCGGCTGCTGCAGGACAATCTGCACCTGCCGTTGAGCCGGGTGCCCAATCCCTTCGACAGCGAGCACGCCAGCTTCGCCGCGCACAACAATGCGATGCTCCGCGAATTCCTCGACCGCTTCGGTTTCCAGTACGAATTCGTCTCGGCCAGCGATCGCTACAATTCGGGTGCCTTCGACGAAGCTCTGCGGCAGGTGCTGCGCAAGAACCGGCAGATCCTCGACATCATGTTGCCGACGCTGCGCGAGGAACGCCGCCAGACCTATTCGCCGGTGCTGCCGGTCAGCCCGCAGACCGGACGCGTGCTGCAGGTGCCGGTCGAGGTGGTCGATGCCGAGGCGGGCACGATCCGCTTCACCGACGAGGACGGGACCGTCGTCGAGCAGAGCGCGCTGAGCGGCATGAGCAAGCTGCAGTGGAAGGTCGACTGGGCAATGCGCTGGTATGCGCTGGGCGTCGATTACGAGATGTACGGCAAGGATCTGACCGACAGCGGTGTGCAGTCGGGCAAGATCGTGCAGGTGCTGGGCGGGCGCAAGCCCGAGGGATTGATCTACGAGCTGTTTCTCGACGAGAACGGCGAGAAGATCTCCAAGTCCAAGGGCAACGGGCTGACCATCGACGAATGGCTGACCTATGGTTCGGAAGAGAGCCTGGGCTTCTACATCTTCCCCAATCCCAAGAGCGCCAAGCAGCTGCACGTCGGCGTGATCCCGCGTGCGGTGGACGATTACTGGCAGTTCCGCGAGCGGCTGGCCGAGCAGGAGCTCGACAAGCAGCTCGGCAATCCGGTGTGGCACCTGGCGCGGGCCAATGGCGGTTTCGAAACGGCGGAAGCTCCGGGCGCGGGCGACAGCCTGCCGGTGACTTACGGCTTGCTGCTCAACCTCGCCAGCGTGCTGGGTGCCGAAGCGAGCGAAGATGCGCTGCGCGATTACCTCGCCAGCTATATCGGCGATGGCCGGATCACGCCCGAGCTCGAAGTGCTCATCGCCACGGCGGTGACCTATACGCGGGACTACATCGTCCCCACGCTGGACAAGCGTGCCCCCAGCGCGAACGAGGCCGAGGCGCTGCGAGCGCTCGACAGCTATCTGGCGCAAGCCCCCGAGGACACCAGTGCTGAAGACCTGCAGACGCAGGTTTACGAAATCGGCAAGCGCGAGGAATACGGTTTCGCCTCGCTGCGCGACTGGTTCAAGGCGCTCTACCAGACGCTGCTCGGCAGCGACCAGGGCCCGCGCATGGGCAGCTTCATCGCGCTGTACGGCGTCGCCAACACCCGGCAGCTGATCGCCGAGGCGCTCGCGCGTCAATAAAAGCGAGCGGGCGGCAAGGCCGCCGGGCGTCCGCTTCGTCTAAGTCCCTCTTCGGACTTGCCATCGTGCGCGGTTGGCGACAGTCTTTGCGCGACAGCAGGCGTTTCATACGACAGGGGACACACCATGGGGCGGGCCATGGACTCAGAGGACACCGAAAATAAGGGCGCCGGCCCCCTGGATGATGCCATCGACGAGGCTGCGCATAACGCGCAGATCGTCGGCCAGCTTGCCGATCTCAAGATCGGCTCGTCGCAGCTATTCCTCCAGACCACCGAACAGACGCGGATGGCGCTGTGCATCGCCGATCCGCACCAGGACGACTGCCCGATCGTGTATTGCAATCAGGCCTTTCTCGACCTGACCGGCTATGCCCGCGACGAGGTCATCGGCCGCAACTGCCGCTTCCTGCAGGGGCCCGCGACCAGGCAGTCGGCGACGAAGCGGCTGGGCGACGCGATGCGCACGGCGGAATATACCGTCGTCGACGTCCTCAATTACCGCAAGGATGGCACGGCCTTCTGGAACGCGGTGCATGTCGGGCCGATCTACGACGAACAGGGCGAACTCGCCTATTTCTTCGGGTCGCAATGGGACATTACCGAGCTGCTCGCCGCGCGCGAGACGATCGTCGAAGGCGAGCGGGTGGCCAAGGAACTGCGGCATCGCACCGACAATCTGTTCGCCGTGCTGACCGCGATCGTCCGCCTGTCCGCGCGCGGTTCGAGCGATGTCGCCGAGCTCGCCGGGAAAGTCGAGCGGCGGATCGAGGCATTGGCCGGTGCGCACCGCGCCTCGCTGTCGAGCGAGGCGCTCGAGCACGATCAGACCGATCTGCTGACCCTGGTCGAATCCGTGATGCGGCCATACCGCAACGCCTATGCCGACCGGATCGAACTCGGCGGTGAACCGACCCGGTTACCCCGTCAACATGTCACCCCGATCGGGCTGACCATGCACGAACTGGCGACCAATGCGCTTAAATACGGTTCGCTTTCGCATGAGGACGGCAAGGTCCATATCGAATGGCAGGTCAGCCGCGACATGCTGGTGGTCGAGTGGATCGAACGCCGCGAAAAAGGTGCCGGCACATTGGCGCATGAGCCCGAGATCAAGGGCACCGGTTCGGGTACGCGGCTGATCGACGGGGTCATTCGCGGTCTCGGCGGCAGCGTGGACGTGCGTTTCGAACCCGAAGGGCTGAAGGCAGTTATCCGCGTGCCTACGCGTTCGCGCAAGGCGAACTGACCGGGTCAGCTGTGCTTGCGCGTGCGGTACCACTTGGTCAGCACGTATTTCTGCCCCCTGATCACGGGGGTGCCCGCATGCAGCGTGTATTCGTTGGGCACCCCTTCAACGGTGGCATTGTTCCACACCAGCAGCACGCCGGGTTTGGGCTCGATCGAGGCGCCGATCTCGACGAAATGCGTGTGCCCGCCTTCCTCCACTTCGTTGAGAAAGGCCATCGCGGTCCAGCAGCGCTGCCCGCCGCGCTTGCGTTCGAGTTTCCAGTATTCCTGGTCGGTATAGAACCAGTCGTTGTGCGGCTTGAATTCCTGCCCGGGCAGATAGCGCTGGCCCTGGATGTTCTCGCCGACATTGGCCGGCAGACCCAGCACATCGTCGATGCGGCGCGAAATCGCTTTGATGAAGGGATCGTGAGGGTCGAAATTGCCCGAATAGGATGTGCGGAACTTGGCGACATAGGCGGTTTCGTGCAGCTCGCTCGGCCGGGCGACAGCATCGATCATATGCGTCAGCCGACGGCATTCCTCGCCGGACAGGAAATCGCCGATGGCGTAGATCTCGGCCGCGTCGGTCGGCACCTTGTAGGCTTGCGGATCGCTCTCGAGGCGCTGGCGCACCCGCGCACCGACGCGCTTGAGGGCATCCTGATCGGGGACACTCGCAGTCTTGCTCATGCACTCCTGTTAGCAACCGTGCCGGAGGCTTCAAGTAAGGCGCTTGTCGCACGGCATGTGCACGCTAGGATCGGGCCGGGTCAAAGCAGGAGCAGGAATGATGAGCGATACGAATGCGCGCCGCTATTCGACCGGGGCCATGGTGTTTCATTGGGTTATCGCGGTCCTCGTGATCGCGAACTGGCAGATCGCCGAACGCGCCGAAGCGCTGGACATGCCGGCGAAGATCGAGATGTTCGGTTATCACAAGGCCGTCGGGATCATGATCCTCGTATTGACCCTGGGTCGCTTGTTGTGGCGGTTTACGCATCCGGTACCGCCGCTTCCAGCCACGATCAGCGGCTGGGAAGCCGCACTGGCGCGCACGGTCCATGTCGTTTTCTACGTCCTGCTGATCGGCTTGCCGCTGGGCGGCTGGCTGGCGAATTCGCTCAGCGGCCGCGATATCGAGATGTTCGGCCTGTTCACCATTCCGCCGCTGCCGGTGGGCGAGAACGGTGACCTGGCGGGCCGCATCTTCGATGCCCATGCGCTGGGCGGGACGGTCTTTCTGGCGCTGATCGTCCTGCATGTCCTCGGCGCGCTCAAACACACTTTCGTCGACCGTAGCGGGGGGATCTTCCGCATGCTGCCCTTCGGCCGGGTCTGACAAACCGGCTTTCTGTCCTGGGCCAGGGACGAAAAAGCCCCCGCCAATCGCTTGGCGGGGGCTCTGTCACCGTCCAGCCCAGTCTCGAAAGCTGGCTGGCGGTATGGCTTACCAGAAGAAGTCGTGGATGACGTCGACGACCTCGCCGCTGTAGATATCGACCAGCAACACGTCGTCGTAATAGCGCACCCAGCGATAGGGGCCGTAGACGGCGGGCAAACGGTAGCGACCGGGATCGTTGATCCAGTAACGGCTGCCGAAGAACAGGTTGCCGATGCGTGCCCCGATGCTCAGCCGGCGATAGCGGTAGTCGCGATAAGGTGCGTAATAGCGGCCGAGCCGGAAGATGCTGCGGTTGCCCAGACGGTACCGCTGCCAGTCGTAGCGGTGATTGTCGCGCCACCGGCGCTGGTCCCAACGATTGTAGCTGTGCCAGCGGCGGCCGTCGTAATAGCGTGCGCGGCGGGCATCCTGGCGCGCGCTGCGCTGCACATCCTGCCTGTACCGGCGTTCCTGGCGTGCATCCCGGCGGCGTTCGGCACGGTAACGCTCCTGCCTGAGCTGACGATCCTCGCGCGCGTCGCGGCGCCGTTCGCTGCGATAGGCGTTCTGACGCGCACTGGCATCGCGGCGTGCCTCGCGCCGTTGCTGCGCACGCTGAGCATCACGTGCGGCGTCGCGCTGCACACGCTGGCGCTGCTCGCTGCGTTCCTGCCGCTCTGCCTGGCGGCGCTGGGCTGCGGCGCGTTCTGCGCGTTGCGCTTCCCCGCGCCGGCTTTCCGTTCGTGCACGCCGGATGTCGGCGCGGTTGTCGCCGCGATCGACTTGAACCGATCGCCGTTCGCTGCGCACGTTGCGGAATTCGCGGGCATCCATTTGGCGCATGCGCTCGCGTGCGGCACGCTGTTGAGGCGCTTCACTCCGATCGCCGCGGTCGCGTTGGGCCCGTTCGCCGCGTTCGCGCGATTGTGCTTCCGCCGGGGCGGGCAGGGCAGTGATGGCCATCGCCGCGGCAAGCGCGCTCAGGGCCGTGCCTTTCATCAGCTTGGTCAGGTTCATGGAGCTTGTCCTCATGCTTGCGTTTGAAGCCGCTCCACCACCTGCGGCACCGATGTCGCACTTTGTATCACAACGGCCTGACGCGAAACTGAACCGGTTGGTCAGGTTGTTGTTCATGTTTAGTTGGCAAAACATGAACGCACTGACTCTTGGCACGATCGTTCGATACCGGCATTGCCATGGACATGTACGACACGCTCGATGAAGTCCGCACCGATATCGCCGCACGTCTTTCGGCCGCGGCCAACGACCGCAGATCGGCGATGCACAGCCCCGTCGTGGCGACGGCCGATGCCGATGCGCGGGTGATGGTACTGCGCGCATTCGATGCGGACAGCTGGTTGCTGCGGTTCCATACCGATGTCCGGTCGCCCAAGGTTGCGGTCATCGAAACCGATTCTCGTATCGGGGTGCTCGCCTATGACAGGCAGGCGAAGATCCAGTTGCGGTTGCGCGGCACCGGCCGCATCGAGCGGACCGGGCTGGTTGCCGATGCAGCCTGGGCGCAGAGCAACAATTTCGCGCGGAGATGCTATCTCGGGGAGGGACCGGGCGTGGCGGCGGATCATCCCACTTCGGGATTGCCGGAGCGCTTCGAAGGCGTTGAGCCGACCGACGACGAAGTGCAGGTTGCGCGCGAAAACTTCGCCGTGCTGCTGGTCCAGGTGGAGCAGGCGGACTGGTTCAGCCTGGCGCATACCGGGCACCGGCGCGCGGTGCTGACTGCCGGCGATGGCCAGTGGATCTCACCCTAGCGGCGTCTGTCAGCGCCGTTCGAAGCGATCGTATCCCTGCGCGCTTGTCTGCTCTGCATCGACAGTGTCGGGTGCGGCGCGCGGCGGGCCGTCATGCATGGCGGCGATCATCCGGTCGACCGCGGCCTGCGGCCCTTCGACATGCGCTTCGACGGTGCCGTCTGGCAGGTTCCTGACCCAGCCGGCGAGGCCCAGCGCGGCAGCGGTCTCGACCGTCCAGTCGCGGTAGAACACGCCCTGGACGCGTCCGCGTGCGATGAGGCGGCGGGCGGCCGTCACGCCGCGGGTGATCCGCGATACGTGCCGCCCGCCCGCCAAGTCATTGTCAGGCCGCCTGCTTGATGTCACGCAGCGTGATCGCGAAGCTGATGTCTTCGCCTGCCAGCGGATGATTGCCGTCGGCCTTGACCGTCTGTTCGCCGACTTCGACGATATAGAGCGTCAGCGGCTGGCCGTCGGGCGACTGGGCCTGCATGGCCATGCCCGGCTGGGGGGCGGGCTCGGGCGGCAGGTTTTCACGCGGAATGTCGATCACCAGTTCGTCGCGGCGGGGCCCGAAAGCGCTGTCCGAAGCGATTTCGACGGTTTCTTCATCGCCCACTTCCATGCCGGTCAGCGCCTGTTCGATCTGCGGGAAGATCTGCCCGCTGCCCAGTTCGATGTCCTGCGGACCCATTTCCTCGGTCGTGCCGACGACTTCGCCGTCGCCTCTGCGCAGCACGTAGTCGATCGATACGGTGTCGCCGTTGTTGGGAGTTGTCATGACTGTCCTTTTCGAGATTTGGTGTGGCGGCGGCGATGCGCCGCGCGGGGACGCGCCCATTGCAGGGCGCCTTGCCCGCGATTGTCGCAACTCGGCCTGCACTAGTCAAACGCAGTCGGCCCGGAGCGCCCACGGGACAGCGCAAACCTGGCGCGCAGCCGTGCGCGCGATGGGGAAAGGTCCGACCGGGCCGCGGAGCACCTGCGCGCCGCAGCCCGGGATGGCCGGGACCAGTGGTTACCGGGTCAGCTTCTTGTACGCCAGGCGCGTGGGGCGATCCGCCGCGTCGCCGAGGCGGCGGCGCTTGTCTTCTTCATAGGCTTCGAAATTGCCTTCGAACCATTCGACATGGCTGTCGCCCTCGAATGCGAGGATATGCGTCGCCAGCCGGTCGAGGAAGAAGCGGTCATGGCTGATGACCACCGCACAGCCGGCGAAGTTCTCGATCGCTTCCTCGAGCGCGGCAAGCGTTTCGACATCCAAATCGTTGGTCGGTTCGTCGAGCAGCAGGACGTTGCCGCCCTCCTTGAGCATCTTGGCCATGTGGACGCGGTTGCGTTCACCGCCCGACAGCTTGCCGACGTTCTTCTGCTGGTCGGCCCCCTTGAAGTTGAATGCGCCGACATAGGCGCGCGTGCTGGTGTCGTGGCCGTTGACCTTCATGTAATCCAGCCCGTCGGAGATTTCCTCCCAGACGTTGTTCTTCGGATTGAGATGGTCGCGGCTCTGGTCGACATAGCCGAGATGGACGGTCGAACCGATTTCCACCGTGCCGCTGTCGGGTTCTTCCTTGCCGGTGAGGATCTTGAACAGCGTCGACTTGCCCGCGCCGTTGGGGCCGATCACGCCGACGATGCCGCCCGGGGGCAGCATGAAGGACAGGTTTTCGAAGAGCAGCTTGTCGCCGTAGGCCTTGGAAATGTTCTTGGCCTCGATCACCTTGCCGCCGAGCCGTTCGGGGACCTGGATGACGATTTGCGCCTTGCCCGGCTTGCGGTCCTTCTGGCCTTCCTGCAGTTCCTCGAACTTGCGGATACGCGCCTTCGACTTGGTCTGGCGCGCGCTGGGCGTCTGCCGGATCCATTCGAGTTCGCGCGACAGCGCCTTGGAGCGCCCGCTTTCCTCGCGGCTTTCCTGCTCGAGGCGCTTGGCCTTCTTCTCGAGATAGGTCGAGTAATTGCCTTCGTAGGGATAGTACGACCCGCGATCGAGCTCGAGGATCCATTCCACTACATTGTCGAGGAAGTAGCGATCGTGGGTGATCATCAGCACCGCGCCCGCATATTCCTTGAGGTGGTTTTCCAGCCACTGGACGCTTTCCGCGTCGAGGTGGTTGGTCGGTTCGTCGAGCAGCAGGATCGACGGCTTCTGGATCAGCAGGCGGGTCAGCGCCACGCGGCGCTTTTCACCGCCCGACAGGTCGGTCACCGCCCAGTCGCCCGGCGGGCAGCGAAGCGCTTCCATCGCGACTTCGAGCTGGTTGTCGAGCGTCCAGCCGTCGACCGCGTCGATCTGCTCCTGCAGCGTGCCCATCTCTTCCATCAGGGCATCGAAATCGGTGTCCTCCTGCGGATCGCCCATTTCCGCGCTGATGGCGTTGAAACGATCGACCTTGTCGGCGATCTCGCGTGCGCCGTCCTTGACGTTTTCGAGCACGGTCTTGCTCTCGTCGAGCTCGGGCTCCTGTTCGAGATAGCCGACGGTGATGTTCTCGCCCGGCCATGCCTCGCCGGTGAAATCGGTGTCGATCCCCGCCATGATCTTGATCAGCGTCGACTTGCCCGCCCCGTTGGGGCCGACGATGCCGATTTTCGCGCCCTGATAGAACTGCAGGCTGATGTTGCTGAGCACCGGCTTGGAAGCGCCGGGGAAGGTCTTGGTCATGTCCTTCATGACGAATGCGTACTGGGCGGCCATGGGCGGGGTCCTTCGGATCGGTTTGGGATGACGGGCACGGGCGGCCCGCAAGCTTTGCCGCGCAGATAGTCGCACCGACGCCACGGGGCAAGCATGGGGAATGCCATGTGCGGTGGGTGCGGGCGGACCGCGGCAACTGGCGCAGCCGCGGTCGATTGGCGGCTGGACTTTTCAACCGCGAAACACGATGGGAGCGCCGATTGGGGTATTCCCTTATACGTTCTATTAACAGGGCGCCCCTAAAATGCCGGCAGGAAGGGTAGGGACAGTCCATGCGCGAACAGATTATGGGCATGATCACCCCGACGATGTCGATCGTGTTCTTCGCGGTCTTCCTCATCATGTGGTGGCGCGGGAAGATGGGCAATTACGTGCTCGGCTTCGCGTCGGCCTATCTGCTGTTCGCGATCGGTTTCGGGACGACCCACCTGTTCGACACGGGCTCCCCCTACGTCTTCCACATCACCCAGTTCTTCTATTCGCTCAGCACGGCGACCGCGATCTGGGCGCTGACCAAGCGCGCCGGACAGCCGCCCTATCTCGGGGTGCTGCTGGTCATCTACGGCCTGTCGGCGGCCACGCTGGCGGTGGCGGTGCTGACCAGCCCGGATATTTCCTCGCGGCTGATCATCGTCAATGTCGGCTATGGCGCGATGTATCTCGTGTGCCTGATGTCGCTGCTGGGCGGTCCGCGGCACGAAGCGATCGACAAGCTGATCATTGCCGCGCACTCGGTTCTGGCCGCACAATTCATGATCCGCCCGGTCCTGACGCTGCTGATCGAACAGTCGATCCCGGCCAGCGTCTACCGGCAGTCGGTCTATTACTCGGTCCTCAATCTGTCGCTTGCGCTGATCGCGCTGATGAGCGCGATGGTCCTGGTCGGCGCCTGCCTCTACGACCAGATCAAGGCCGTACGCGAACAGGCCGATCTGGACGGGCTGACCAAGCTGCGCACGCGCCGGGCCTTCGAACAGGGCGTGGTCACGCTGCTCGAGCGGGCCAACCAGGAATGCGCGCCTGTGTCGCTGGTGGTTGCCGATATCGACCACTTCAAGGCGGTCAACGATGTCTGGGGGCATCAGGCCGGCGACAAGGCGATCGCCCAGTTCGGCGAGATCGTTCGCGGGACCATTCGCGAAACCGATATTGCCGGGCGCATCGGCGGCGAGGAATTCTGCATCCTCGCGTGGAACTGCGATGAACAGGCCGCGGTCTCGCTGGCCGAACGCATTCGCCGCAAGTTCGCGCAGGCGCAGATCGAAGGATTGCCCGGCGACCAGCGCCTGACCGCCAGTTTCGGCGTTGCCGGACGCGGCGAGGGCGAAGGCTATGGCAAGCTGTTCGCGCGCACCGATGGCGCGCTCTATGCAGCCAAGGAAAATGGCCGCAACTGCATCGTGCGCGACGGCGAGGGCAAGAAGCGCGGGGTCGTGACATCCATTGCCGAACTGGCCGACAAGCGGCACGAAGCCAACGCCTGACCGCAGTTTCCGGCGCGGCCGGTCCATGTCATCGCTGGCGTCATACGCGGTATCCACCAGTAAAAGCGGTATTCTTTAACCACCTTTAACTGTTATCACCTAAGCACGGGGTGAAGGGTCGAGGTGTAGCATGTCGGAGAATATTCTCGCGTTGGCGAACCCCATGCTCAACATGGTGTTCGGTATCGCCTTCCTGATATTGTGGCGCCGCGAACCCGACGCCAGGTGGATCGCGATCATATCTGTAAGCTATTTCGCAAGCGCGGCCGGTTTTTTCATCTTCCACCTTACGCCCGATCCCAACGGCATCCCGGCGGTCGTGGCGATGCACCTGTTCTATTCCCTGGGCACCATCGCCATGGTCTGGGGTATCGGCACGCGCTACGGCCAGCCGATCCCGCACCGCCTCTACGCGTTTATCGCGGGGCTCGGCCTCGTCATGATGGTGGGGGCGAGCTTCGGGGCGGATTACAACGCGCGGCTCTACGCCGCGAACGCCAGCTATGGGCTGATCCTTGCGCTGGGAACGCAGGCGATCGCCCGCAAGGCGGGCAGTGAGCTGCTCGACAAGGCGATCCTCTTCCTGCTCGCGATGGGCGGCTTCCAGTTCTTCGTCCGCCCGCTGGTCGCGATCATGGTCCAGGGCGAGATGACCGCCGTGGAATACCGCGAAACCCCGTTCTACGCCGTGATGGTCGTCTGGCTCGCGCTGGCTGCGGTCCTGATGGCCCTGATCCTGCTGGGGGCCGCGCTGACCGATCAGACCAAGGCGGTGCGCGACGATGCGGAGCGCGATACGCTGACGGGTCTGAAAGTTCGCGGCCCCTTCGAAACGCAGGCGATCGCCATGCTGCAGCGCGCGCGGGAGGAGGATGTCCCGATCAGCGTGATCGTAGCCGATATCGATCACTTCAAGCGGGTCAACGATATCTGGGGGCACCAGGTCGGTGACAGTGCGATTGCCGGTTTCGGCGATTTGCTGCGTTCGGCGATCCGGTCGACCGATATTGCCGGACGGGTCGGCGGCGAGGAATTCTGCCTGTTCGTGTGGGACTGCCCCGCCGGGCCGACGCGCAAACTCGCCGAGCGGATCCGGGCCCGCTTCGAACACATGCAGATCGAGGGCATTTCCGACGGTGTCCGCCTGACCGCCAGTTTCGGCATCGCGCAGTGGGAACCCGACGAAGGTTACGGCCGGCTGTTCGCGCGCGCCGATGCGGCGCTCTATCGGGCGAAACAGGCGGGTCGGAACCGCATCGTGTCGCAGGATGAGGGGATGCTGCTTGCCATGGGACCGCATCGGCAGGGCCCCGACATGCGCCGCGCTCGCGTCTAGGCCATTTCGCGGCGCAGCAACCGCGGCATCAGCGCCAGCTGCAATCCGGCGCGCAGCACCAGGAAGCCGATGAAGCTGGCCCACAGCCCGTGATTGCCCAGCGGCCATGTCAGCCACAGCATGACGCCATAGCCCAGCGCGGCGCCCGCCATCGACAGCAGCAGTGCGCGCGTCCAGCTGGCACCCACGAACACCCCGTCGAGCACGAACCCGGCAAATCCCGCCAGCGGGATCGCCACGATCCACGGCCACAGCGTGCGCGCTTCGGCCGCGACTGCGGGCGTCGCCGCGAAACTGTCGGTGACCATCCCGCCCGCCCAGGCGAAGGCCGCCGACAGCAGGATTGCCACGCCGAGACAGCGCCACAGGATCGCCCGGACCAGCGCGGTAAACCCGGCGCGGTCGCCATCGCCCGCCCGCTCGCCATTGAGTACCTGGGCGGCGTTCTCGAACCCGTCGAGCAGCAGTGCGGCGAGCACGAACAATTGGTAGACGATGCCGTTGGCCGCCAGCGTCACCGCGCCGCGTTCCGCCCCCAGCCGGGTCAGCATCGCGATCGCCACCATCAGCACCACCGTTCGCAGGAAGAGGTCGCGGTTGATTGCCAGGAACGGCCTGAGCGCGCGCAGGGACATGTTCGCGCGGTCTGCGAGCGCGGCCCGCAGATCATTCCCCGCCAGATACCAGATCAGCGCGCCGGTCGCCGCCAGCTTGGCGAACTCGGCAATGAAGCTCGACCAGCCGATGCCGGCGATGCCCCAGTCCAGCCCCAGCGCCAGCCACAGGCCCAGCGCGATGTTGAGCAGATTGTAGAAGATTTCGATCGCCAGCACTTCGCGCATCCGCCGCCGCCCGACGAGGAAGCCGATCAGCGCGAAATTCACCAGCACTGCCGGCGCGCTCCAGTAGCGGATGTCCGCATAGACGACGGCTGCCGTGCGGACACGCGCTTCGGCGCCCAGCGCATCGAGCATCAGCGGCAGCAGGACCGGCTTGGCCAGCAGCAGCATCGCCGCGATCGCGAGGCCGACCACCACGCCCTTGACCAGCACCTGCGCCTGCGCGTGCTGGCCCACGCGCGTGCCCGCCTGCGCGACGAGGCCGGTGGTGCCGGTCTTGAGGAAGTTCATGACGGTGAATAGAGCGGCGAACAGCTTGGCACCGATATCGACCGCGCCCTGCGTCGGTGCATCGCCCAATTGCCCGACGATCCACATGTCACCCACGCCGATCAGCGCCGTGGCGACATTGGTCACCATCGCGGGCAGCGCGATGGCCCAGATGAGCCGCGGATCGACAGCCGATGGTGCGGAGGGTGTCAGGCCTTGCTCCTCACACGCGGGGCCGGACCGCTTCGGCCGGCCGAAGCGGCCACCGGGCCGTCTGGCGATGAAAAACTGGTCGGGGAGACTGGATTCGAACCAGCGACCCCTTGTACCCAAAACAAGTGCGCTACCAGGCTGCGCCACTCCCCGACCGGTTTTCCCGCAAGACGCCGAGCTTGGTGGGCCCGGCAGGACTCGAACCCGCGACCTAGCCGTTATGAGCGGCCAGCTCTAACCAACTGAGCTACAGGCCCCCAGCCACGTCGTGCGGAACAGCGCGCCTAGCCGCGCGGCGATGGGCTGGCAAGCGCTAGGCGTCGACCGATGCCATGATTTCTTCGACCGTGGTCGGTCGCACGCCGCGCGTGTCGAGATAGGCATAGACCCCGCGAAACCAGTCGTAGAGCGCATCGAGGTCGGCCTCGGTGCGGACATAGGGGGTATGACCCGCGGCGAGCGACGGGCTGTGGAAGCTCAGCACCAGAACAGGCAGCTGGTCGTCGATGGCGATGTCGATCGCGCGCAGCGCTTCGTCCATGCTCACGCCTTCGGGGGTCAGGCCGATCCGCTCGAGCAGGCCGAGGCGGGACAGCGCCCCGCCGAGCCGGGGGAACCTCGTCGTGAGCGGGAAAACGTGGCCGCCCTGCTGGCGCAGCAGGCCCCAGAACACCGTGGTCAGCGGAAGTTCGATCAGCTTGTGGTCGGGATCGGTCCAGTAGGGCGTGACCGGGTGGCGGGCATAGTCGGGCCCCTGCGTCGCCGAATAGTCGTAACGCGCGCGCACCGAGCTATCGATCGCGATCCCGGTTTCGCTGAGCAACTTGGCAGTCTGCGGGCCCAGCCCGTAGCGGCCCGCGCGGTAGATCCGCGGAAGCGTGCCGAAGCCTTCCTCGATCGTATCGCGCAGCTTGCGGAACTTGGCCTCTTCCAGTTCGACCGGAAGGTTGCCGGCATAGCTGTGATGCGCGTTGACCTGTTCGGTATGCGGCGGATTGACCCACGGGTGCAATTGCACGCCCACCTCGGCCGTGCCTGCGCGGACTGCATCGCCGATGATCTCGCGCGCCAGCGGGTCGGTGGCGATGGGCCAATCGACCAGATAGACCGGCACCACGCCGATCCCCTCGCAGAATTCCTGGAAACCCGAAATCGCGCGGACGTGGCTCAGCCCGTAGCCATCGGCGCGGAAAGGGGCATTCCAGTCGAATTCCTCCTCGGTGTCGACCGTCAGCAGCGATCGCTGGCCGAACCCTTCGGCAAACCGGACCTGCTGCGAGGGTACGGGCGGGTCGAGGAGGTTGGCATGTGCGATGGTGGGCGTGTCCTAGCCGGCGGCGCGATCGGGCGCATCGACAGGGCTAGGCAGCGGCTCGGCAGCGGTCAAGAGCGGCAGGCTGAGGACCAGCGCATCGCCCTCGCGCGCCAGTTCGCCGCCCGCGGCGCGCGTTTCGGCGCGGGCGAGGCGGAGCGAGAAACCGGCGCCGAATATGCCCGAACTCAGCGTGCTGCCGCCTGCGCGGACATCGGAAGAGAAGATATCCTCGGCCTTGGCCAGCTTGGCGGGCAAGGCGATCCGCAGCGCGACCTGTTCGCCATCCTGCACCATCGCCAGCGCGACATGTTCGCCCGCAGCGGTTGCGCCGGCCATTGTTGCCAGCACGCGCCAGCCGAGCATCTCGGCTTCCTCGCGGGCCAGCGCCAATGGTGCGGTATCGGCGGCAAGCTCTGCTTCGAAGCGGGACACGCGCGGGCTGAGGACGCTCTGCAGCTGGTCGACCTGGGCACGGACGATGGCGGCGAAATCGCTTTCGCCCGCCTCGAGATCGAGCGCGCCGGTCTCGAGCCGCGCCAGCCGGTCGAGCTCGTCGAAACCCGCGAGGATGCGCGCCGAGTCGCCCGCGATCGAGGCGGCCAGCGCGCGGTACTCATGCGGGGTCGGGCCGAACACCTGCTGCTGGATGACTTCAGCATAGCCCTGCATCGCATTGACCGGCGTGCGCAGTTCGTGGAGCAGCTGGCGCAGTCGGTCGGCACCGCGCTGGGCGCGGTCGTCGACCGCCGCAATCGCGCGGCGGAAGCGACCGACATAGCCATGGAAGCGCCCGTCGCCGCGGGTGAAGCGCGGCGCGGCATCGACGATCCAGTCTCCCTCGATCGCCTCGGCCCCGCGCAGCGTGATCGGCATGTCGCGCAGCGGCTGGCGATTGGCGAAACCGGCGGCGAAATCGCCGCCCAGCGGCGCATGGGCGCGGCGCTGCGACAGGTCGATCCCGACCACCAGCGGGGCAATCGCGGGTTCGGCCCAGTCGATCCGGCCCTCGGAATTAGTGCCGAAATTGAAGGAATCGATCGGTTTGCGGGCAACCGGCTGCTCGAGCTCGGCCATCGGCAGGGTCGGCGCATCGCCTGGGGCGGCGCGCGGCGCACGCGCCTTGCGGAAGGTTTCGATCCGTTCGACCAGCGCGCGAATGCCGTCGGACTTGTCGGGATCCTGCGCGGCGGGAGCAGGCACGGGATCGACAGGACCGACAGGCTCGGCAAGTTCGGAGGCGACCGGCGGCCCTTCGGGTTCGACGGGCCTGGTGGGCTCGGCCGCTTCGGTCGGGGGTGGCGCGGGGTC
>Ga0098074_1000252_pt1 | contig 42218 bp, 31 predicted proteins | sample 32_taG_FD_75064 | JGI IMG/M metagenome (GOLD analysis project Ga0098074, IMG submission 75064) | Marine viral communities from the Gulf of Mexico - 32_GoM_OMZ_CsCl metaG | ecosystem: Environmental > Aquatic > Marine > Oceanic | place: Atlantic Ocean: Gulf of Mexico | collected 2015-07-12 | reverse complement strand
CGCAGGGCTCCAGCACAGTTTTTAAGACCTGAATATGAGGGGGTCTCGAACCATGTCGACCGGCAAGCAGCTTTCCGCGCTGCTCCTGCTCTCCACCGCGCTCACCTTCCCTGCCGGGGCCGCATTCGCCCAGGCAGCGAGCACCGGCGCCGAAGGCGTACCCGCCGATGAAGATCCCGCCACCGACGCCATCATGGCGCAGCAGGCCGAGGGCATCGACGACACGCCGCAGGAGGAAGCGTTCGAGGAAACCGATATTTCGGTCCCCGGGGGCGCAATCGTCGTCACCGGTCGCCGCCGGCAGGACGTCACCCGCGCCTCGTCGCAGGTCGTCTCGGTGCTCGACAGCGCCAGCATTGCGCGGACGGGCGAAGGCGACATCGCCGGCGCGCTGACCCGCGTCACCGGCCTGTCGACCGTGGGCAACGGCCTCGTCTATGTCCGCGGCCTCGGCGATCGCTACTCGCTCGCGCTGCTCAATGGCCTGCCGCTGCCCTCGCCGCAGCCGCTCAGCCGCGTGGTCCCGCTCGACATCTTCCCCACCAGCGTCATCGCCTCAAGCCTGGTGCAGAAGACCTATTCGGCCAACTTCCCCGGCGAATTCGGCGGCGGCGTCATCAATCTGACGACCCGCGCGGTGCCTGATGAGAGCTTCGTCAAGGTCAGCGCGGGTATTTCGGGCGACACCGAAACCACCTTCGGCACGGGCTACACCTATTACGGGTCCGATTACGACTGGTTCGGCTTCGACGATGGGCGCCGCGACCCCGGCCCCAACCTGCGATCCTTCCTCGACAGCGGGCAGTCGCTCAACGACCCCGGCGTGGACCAGCAGGCCATCCTTACCGAACTGGGCGATCCCAATCTGATCCTCCTGCAGAGCACCGACGAACTGCCCGTCAACTGGTCGGGCGGCATCACCGCGGGCACCAGCGTCGATGTCTTCTCCGATGGCCGGTTCGGCGTGATCGCCACTGCCTCGCTCAGCAACAAGTACCGCAATCGCTTCATCACGCGGCAGGCCGCGCTGAACGGCGATCTCGACCTCGACCAGACGGGCAACCAGTTCCAGACCGACCAGCGGATCCTCGCCAATGCCATGCTCGGTTTCGGGCTCGAAGTGGGCGAGCACCGCTTCCGCCTGACGAACCTCTACATCCGCGATTCGCTCAAGCGCGCGTCGCTGGCGCAGATTTCCGACCTGACCGACGACGATGACGATCTGTTCCAGAACACCGGCTGGTACGAACGCCAGCTGCTCGACACGCAGTTTGTCGGCGAACTCGAATTCGGCGACCTGTCGATCGACCTGCGCGGCGGTTATGCCCAGACGCAGCGCGAAGCGCCGAACGAATGGGAATTCGTCTATTCGCGCGACCTCAATCCCTCGGGCGGGTTCGACGATATCTATCTCAACCTGCAGAACGGAGGGCAGCGTGGTCGCACCACGGTGGCGTTCTCCGACCTGACCGAAGACCTCTATTACGGCGGTCTCGATGTCAGTTACCAGCTGGCCAACTGGCTCGGCGTGACGGTGGGCGGCGCCTATACCGACACCGAACGCCTGTCGCGGCGCCGCGAATTCGACATTCGCACGACGGGCGATTACCCGCTGGCGTTCGGCGCGCTGCGCCCCGACAATCTGCTGGGCGATGCGCTGATCGCGCTGGGTTACGATACGGAAGCGCAGACTGCCGGCGGGATCGGGCCGTTCTCCTACACCATTATCGATACCACCGCCGCCGATCCGGCGTTTTCCGCCGGGCTCGAGATCAAGGCTGGCTATGCGCAGGCGCGGATCGAACCGCTTGCCGGGGTCTCGCTCGATGCGGGTGTGCGCTACGAAGACGCGACGCAGCAGGTCGTGCCGCTCGGGCTCGACGGCCTGCCCAGCGGATCGGCCAATGCCACGCTGCTGAACAACGATTACTGGCTGCCCGCAGCCACGCTGACCTGGGAAATCGCCGACAGCCTGCAGGCGCGTTTCAACGCGTCCAAGACCATCGCGCGCCCCCAGTTCCGCGAGCTGATCCTGCAGACCTATTACGATCCGGAAAGCAACCGCCAGTTCACCGGCAACCCCGGGCTGGTCGATAGCGAGCTGACCAATTACGAAGCCCGCGTCGAATATTACTGGGGCTCGGGCAGCAAGTTCAGCCTCGCCGGGTTCTACAAGGACATCGAGAACCCGATCGAGGTGTTTTCGAGCTTCAACGACAACACCGTGGTTAGCCGCTTCGCCAATGCGCCCCAGGCTGAACTCTACGGTGCGGAAGTCGAAGTCCAGTGGAACAAGGACCTCTACACGCTGGGCGACTGGTGGGACAGCAAGCGCTTCGTCGCGATTGCCAACTACACTTACACCCAGTCCGACATCAGCGTGCAGGCGGGCGACCAGGTCAATGTCCCCGAACTGGGCGGCCTGCAGTCGGCGTCCAACTTCTTCGAGGACGGTACCGCTCTTACCGGTCAGTCGGACCATATCGCCAACATCCAGCTGGGGCTTGAAGACCTCGACCGCGTCAGCCAGATGACCTTCCTGTTCAATTACGGCAGCAAGCGCGTGATCAGCCGCAGCACGCTGTCACGCCCGGACATCCTCGAAAACCCCGGCCTGACGATCGATTTCGTCGCACGGCAGGGTTTCGAACTGGCCGGGACGGACTTGGAAGTGAAGTTCGAAGCGCGCAACCTGACGGGCCGCGACCATTTCGAATACCAGACCACCGGCACCACGCGGATCGAGAACAACAGCTACGACGTCGGCCGCAGCTTCAGTCTGTCGGTATCTGCCGAGTTCTGATCACGCCACCATACCCCTCGGAAAGGGCCGCCTTCGGGTGGCCCTTTTTCGTTGATGCACGGCTGGATTCGGGTGGAAGGCAGTCCTAAACTTAGGACCGGCGCCAGCCCGACCGATCCTAGGCCGGTGCCAGTTCGTCATGGCGCAAGGTCAGCACTTCGACCCCATCTGCGGTCACAGCAACCGTATGCTCGAATTGGGCTGACAGTTTTCCATCCCTGGTGACCACGGTCCATCCATCATCGCGGGTGAATATCTGACGGCTGCCCAGGTTGACCATTGGTTCGATCGTGAAGGTCATGCCTTCACGCAGTCGCATGCCTCTTCCGCGGCGGCCGAAGTTCAGGACTTGCGGTTCCTCGTGCATTTCGCGGCCGATACCATGGCCGCAATATTCCCGTACCACGGAGCATCCGTTCTTTTTCGCGTATTTTTCGATAGCGGAGCCGATGTCGCCCAGATGGGCACCGGGCCGGACCTGCCTTATCCCCGCCCACATGGCATCGCGAGCGATACGCACGAGCCTTTTCGCAGCGCCGGAAGCGTTTCCGACCACATAGGTCTTGCTGGAGTCGGCAATGAAACCATCTTTCTCCAACGTGATATCGAGGTTGATAAGGTCACCATCCCGTACGATCGTCTCGGGGTCGGGCACACCATGACAGACGACTTCATTGATCGAGCAGTTGAGCACGAATTCGAAGCCATATTGCCCTTTGCTGGCTGGCCGTGCGGCGAGGTCGACGGTGATGTAGCGCTCGACCAAATCGTTGATCTGCATGGTCGACATGCCGGCAAGATCGAGCCCGTCCAGCATCTCGAAAACCGAGGCAAGCAGACGACCGGAATTGCGCATGAGCGCAATTTCATCGGAAGTCTTTACCACTTCACGCAGCAGTCCGCTGGTCGCGACGAGTGTCTGGAGCAAGCGCGAGTTCCTGCTTGACGATATCGCTGAACGACAGGGTCGGGTTGGCTTCGGCGAGCCTCCCTATCTTCATCCAGAATTCGGCTTGCGCATTGATCGATCGACACATGACCGCGCTAGCCTTCCGCACCTCCTCGTGCAGCTCTTCGTCTATCTTCACGATGCCCATAGCGTCCGTTCCAGCTCAAGTAATATACGGTCCGTATATGGAACATATATTGAGCCGTCAATCGGGGCTCCGCTGTGAAAGCGATGAACGCCGGTAATCGCGTCGCTAACCGACAGACTGCTATCGCCCGGCGCTCAATCGTAGCTGTCGTACACATATCCCAGCGAGCGCACCGTCCGCACGCGTTCGCCCGCCCCGACCTTGCGCAGCGCGCGGCGCAACCGGCCGACCCAGACATCGACCGTGCGCTCGTCGATCGGCGGCTCCTGCTTGCCCAGCGCCGCGATCAGAGCGCCGCGCGACAGCACACGGTCGGGGTTCTGCGCCAGAAAATGCAGCAGACGGAATTCATTGGGCCGCAGATCCAGCGCCCGGCCGTTCCACCGCGCCTGCAAGGCCGCGAGATCGACCAGCAGCGCGCCCAGTTCCAGCCGTTCGTTGACGCGTGGCTGTGCGCCGCCCATCTGCAGCGCCATCACGCGGTCCAGCACCATCGTGCGATCGATCGGGCCGGTGATGTAGTCGTCGGCCCCGGCGCGGAGCGCGCGGCGCTTGTCCTGCGCATCGTCTTCCTCGAGCACGATGGTGATGTGGGCATCCTGCATTCGCGGGTCGGAACGCAGCCGCCGACACATCTCGAGCCCCGAGAGATCGTCCATCACCCAGTCGACGAAAGCGCAGACCGGTCCTTCGACCAGCCGCCGCGGTCCATCGGGATAGAGCCGCGCGAAGGCGTAGCACAGATCGCCGTTTTCGAAGTCTGGCAAATCGCCTGCCATCGGGTCGGTCAGGAATATGTTGATCGTACGCACGCAGCCGTCACCCCACCAGTGAGGTGGCAGCGATGCCGCAGTCATATGACTCGTATGTGACCTCGTCTGCGCGTTTGTAACACTGCGGCGCAAAATGCGCCGCAGTGTTACGGACTGGCGATCGTGAGCGACCAGTCGCGGGGCACGGTGGAGGCCACGCCGACCGGGTTCTTCGGCAGGTAGGGCTCTTCCAGCCGGCGAACTTCGTCCTCAGTCAGTGCCAGTTCCATCGCCGCGCAGGCGGCGTCGATATGACCGGGCTTGGTCGCTCCGATGATCGGTGCGGTCACGCCTTTGGCAAAATGCCAGGCGAGAGCCACGCTCGCGCGCGATACATCCCGTTCCGCAGCAATCGCACCAACGGTTTCTACGATTGCGCGATCCGCCTCTTCCTGCTGGCGATAGAGCAGCTTGCCGAAGCCGTCGGTCTCGCTACGCACGGTGGTTTCGTCCCATGCGCGGGCAAGCTTACCACGCGCCAGCGGGCTCCACGGAATGATGCCGATGCCCTGATCGGCGCAGAGCGGCAGCATTTCGCGTTCTTCCTCGCGGTAGAGCAGATTGACGTGGTTCTGCATCGAGATGAACCGCGTCCAGCCATTCGCGCGGGCCACCTCCTGCGCCTTGGCGAACTGCCAGGCGAACATCGACGAGGCGCCGATATAGCGCGCCTTGCCCGCCTTCACGATGTCGTGCAGCGCCTCCATCGTTTCCTCGATCGGCGTGGCATCGTCCCAGCGGTGGATCTGGTAGAGATCGACATAGTCCATGCCCAGCCGCGTCAGGCTGTCGTCCACCGCCTGCATCAGCGCCTTGCGCGACAGACCGCCCGCGTTGGGGGCCTGCTGCCAGGGCAGGAAAGCCTTGGTCGCGACCACGATCTCGTCGCGCCGCGCAAATTTGGGCAGCAGGCGCCCGATCACCTCTTCCGATGCGCCGCGCGAATACATGTTCGCCGTATCGAAGAAGTTGATACCCGCCTCCACCGCCTCGCGGATGAAGGGACGGCTTTCGTTCTCCGAAAGCACCCAGTCGCCATGCCAGCCCTTGCTGGTGTCGCCATAGCTCATGCAGCCGAGGCACAGCCGCGAAACCTTGAGGCCCGAAGGCCCGAGATTGACGTAATCCATGATCGTATCCCCTTTCAGGAGCAGGCCGGTTTCAGGCGAGCGTCATTCCGCCATCGACGCGCAATGTCTGGCCAACGATATAATCGGCCAGCGGCGAGGCAAGGAACAGCGCCGCCCCGGCCATGTCCTGCGGGGTGCCCATCCGCCCGGCCGGGATGCGCGCCACCGCGCCTGCCGCGCGCTGCTCGTTCTCGGTCGTGACCTTGGTCAGCTTGGTCGGGACAAGGCCCGGCGCGATGCCGTTCACGCGAATGCCCTCCCCCGCCCAGGCCTGCGCGAGGCTGCCCACCAGGCTGACCGCACCCGCCTTGCTGGCGGCATAGGCTGGGTTGCCCAGCATGGCGTGATAGGCGCCCACCGAACTGACCACGATCAGCGATCCGCCCCGCTCGGCCAGCCGGGGGCGGACGATCCGCGCGCAATCAATCAGCGAGTTGAGATTGACCTCCATCACCGCGTCCCAGCCCTCGCGCTCGAATTCCTCGCGGCGATAGCGCACCGTGCCCTGGCACAGCACGACGACATCGAGCCGCTCGGGCAGTTCAAAGCTGGCAGTGGCGGAGGCGTCCGACACGTCGAGCCGGTGGAAGGTCAGCCCCGCCAGATCGCTGCCTTCGAAGGCCGCATAATCGGATGCCGCAGCGCGGGTTCCGCTGACATGGACCAGCGCCCCGTGCTGGCGGAAGCCATGCGCAATGCCGTTGCCGATCCCGCTCGTCCCGCCCACGACGAGGACGGTCTTACCGGAGAAGTCGAGCGGATCGGTCATGCGGTATTGCTCCTCAGATCGAGCGGCTGATCACTTCCTTCATTATCTCGTTGGTGCCACCGAAGATGCGCGTGACACGCGCATCGCGCCACAGCCGGGCGATCGCATATTCATTCATGTAACCCGCCCCGCCATGCAGTTGCAGCGCCATGTCGCAGGCTTCCCACTGCAAATCGGTGTGCCACAGCTTGGCCGCGCTGGCCTCGTCGGTGGTGAGCTCGCCCGCAAGGTGCTTCCTGATCGCCCAGTCGAGATGCGCCCAGCCGACCTGGATCTTGGCCTTGAGATCGGCGAGGACGAATTTGGTGTTCTGGAACTCGAACACCGTCTTGCCGAAAGCCTTGCGGTCCTTGGTGAACTTGACCGCTTCGTCGAAAGCGCGCTGCGCCGCGGCCTGCGCGCCCACCGCGATGCCGAGCCGTTCCTGCGGCAGTTCTTCCATCAAATGGATGAAGCCGCGCCCCTCGCCGCCGAGGATATTGGTCATCGGCACGCGCACGTCGTTGAAGAACAGTTCGGACGTATCGGCCGAATGCTGGCCGATCTTGTCGAGATTGCGCCCGCGCTCGAACCCTTCGGTGCCGGCATCGACCAGCACCAGCGAGGTGCCCTTGGCGCCCTGCGCGGGATCGGTCTTGGCAACCACGATGACGACATCGGCGTTCTGGCCATTGGTGATGTAGGTCTTGGACCCGTTCACCACGAGGTGATTGCCGTCCTTGATCGCGGTGGTGCGGATGCCCTGCAGATCGCTGCCCGCGCCGGGTTCGGTCATCGCGATCGCCGAAATCACATCGCCCGAAACCATGCCGGGGAGGTATTTGGCGCGCTGTTCCTCGGTGCCGAGACGCTCGATGTAATTCGCGGTGATATCGTTCTGCAGCGTGAAACCGGCGGAGCTGCCAAGATAGGACAGCTCCTCGCACAACACGCAATTGAAGCCGAAATCGAGGCCGAGCCCGCCGTTCTCTTCCTTGACCGTGGGGCACAGCATGCCCGCCTCGCCCAGCGCCTTCCACGCCGAACGCGGGACGATGCCCTCTTCCTCGTGCTGGTCGAGATAGGGCGTCATATTTTCGGCGAAGACCTTGCGCACGGTGTCGCGAAAGGCCTCGTGATCGTCGTTATAGGCGGTACGATAGCTGGTATCGAGCATGGAAGAGTTCCTCAATTCTGGTGCGAGTGGCGGGCCGTGGCCGACAACGGCAGACTCTGACGCGCCAGTAACTCAAACATTGTGCGACGCCTTATCGATCTGCGCCTGGCTGCGGCGCAGCATGACCAGGCCGGGGATTGTCGAGACGACGAAAATGACCGCGATCGCGGCGAGATAGCCCGACGCGCTGCCCGCCTCCGCGGGTGCTTCAACGCCGAAAAACACATCGAGATCGCCCATCGCGTTGATAAAGGCGTGGATGCCGATCACCGGCCACAGGCTGCGCGTATAGGCTGCAATCCCGGCGAAGCCGATGCCCAGCAGGGTGGCATAGATGACCTGCGGGACCACATCGCCAAGCGGTGCCTGGGAGATGTTGTAGGCATGCGCTATGCCGAAGATCAGGGCTTGCGCGAGCCCCGCTTTGACCAGCGCATTGGGCTGCGCCTGCCAAGCGCGATATAGGTAATAGAAACAGAACCCTCGCAGCAGGATTTCCTCAAACAGCCCGGTCGAGATGCTGTTGTAGAGCCAGCCTGCGGTCCTCGGCAGGTCGAATGTGAGCGATTGCAAGTCGACCGACAGCACATTGATCAATCCGATAAGTGCCATGGGGATCACTGCAAGCGGCCACCCCCTCGGCCACTCACGCACGGGCCGCGTGAGCCCCGTCTGACGGGCAAGTCCTGTCCGATGCAGCAGCACTACCAGCCCGGCAGCGATCGCCACCTGCGCGGTACTGTGGCCCATCTCCTTGGCAATCTTACCGGGATAGTCCGCCGCCCCGACGGCGACGAACAACAGCATGCTTGCCGCCAGTAAGGCAATCGGCAGAACCAGCGCCGCCCATGCGGGCCGGTCGGCCGAAACAATCGAATTCATCCAGGTTGTATCCTTATACTGAAAAAGACGTATCAGCCGTAGGGCAAGGCGGCGTCAGTCCCCTAGTTCAGGAAACCGGCAAGGCGGCCACGGATGATTTCTTCCGCTTCGGTCATGATGGAATCGATCAATTCCTTGCAGGTCGGGATGTCGTTGATCAGACCTGCCACCATGCCGCACGACCACGCGCCGGCATCCATGTCGCCTTCGGTCATGATCCGCGGATAGACACCCGCGACTTCCTCGATGATGTCCTCGAACTTGAGGTCGTCGCCCAGCTTGCGTTCCTTTTCCAGCAAGCGTTCGACGGCATCATTGGTCATGACGCGCTCGGTGTTGCGCAGCGGGCGCATGACCAGCCGCGTGTCGAGCTCGCTCGCCGCGACGATCGCCTTTTTCACGTTCTCGTGCACCGGCGCTTCCTGGGTGGCGATGAAACGCGTGCCCATGTTCATGCCTTCCGCGCCCATCGCCAGGCTGGCAACGAGACTGCGTGCGTCGGCCATGCCGCCGCTGGCGACGAAGGGAATGTCGAGTTCATCTGCTGCGCGCGGCAGCAGGATCATGTTGGGAATATCGTCTTCGCCCGGATGCCCGCCGCATTCGAAGCCGTCGACGCTGACCGCATCGCAGCCGATCGACTGCGCCTTCAGGCTGTGCCGCACGCTGGTGCACTTGTGGATCACCTTGACCCCGGCGTCCTTGAAATAGGGCAGCACCTGCGCGGGATTGTTGCCCGCGGTCTCGACCGCCTTGACGCCGCCGTCGATGATCGCCTTGACCAGACCGGGATAATCGGGCGCATTGACCGTCGGCAGGAAGGTCAGGTTCACGCCGAAGGGCTTGTCGGTCATATCCTTGCAGCGCGCGATCTCGTTCGCCAGCTTCTCGGGCGTACCCTGCGTCAATCCGGTGATGATGCCCAGCCCGCCCGCATTCGAAACCGCGGCCGCCATTTCCGCGAAACCGACATAATGCATGCCGCCCTGGATGATGGGGTGCTCGATGCCGAACATTTCGGTGATGCGGGTTTTCATGTGCTGTGCCTCTTCCCTTGGTTGCTTTTCGCAACGGGTATCGGCGCAAACGCGCTGAGTCTAGCGCTTCGCCACAGCTTCGAGAGCGGCCAGCAGGTCGGCCCCGCTCGCCGTAAGGGAAAGTCCGGTGCCCGCGCGTTCGGCCAGCCCTTCGCGTTCGAGGTCTTCGCCGGTCGGAGCCCGCATCACGCGGCCGTAGCGCCCGCCGTGATAGATCAGCGGGTCAGCCTCGCGCCGATCGAAGTCGACGACTTCGCCGAGGAAGATCGCATGGTCGCCGCCTTCATATTCGAAGCGCGCGCGGCAACCGAACCGAGCGGCATAACCCGCCAGCAGCGGGGCGCCCTCCGGCCCATCGACATCCTCGACCCCGGCGAACTTGCCATCGCCCGGGCGGGCGAACCGGTCGGACATCGCCTGCTGATCCGCCGCAAGGACGTGCACCGCCCAATTGTCGGCATCGCGAAAGACCGGGAGGCTGCCCGAGCGCAGCGACAGGCTCCACAGCACCATCGGCGGATCAAGGCTGACCGAATTGAAGCTGTTCGCTGTCAGCCCGTACGGCCGCCCTGCTTCGTCGCGCGCGGTCACAATGGTCACGCCGGTGACGAAGCTGCCGAGCGCATCGCGGAAAGCCTGGGGATCGAACATCGGCTTCCCAGCTAGTCGCGCCCCGGCATTTGGGCAACCACGGAGACGCGCAAAGCCCGTAGCTGCAAGAAAGCTGCAGCGCGGGGCGGGCAAAATTGCATCTCGCCTGCCTTAGGGGGTTCGCAGCGCGGGCGGTCTCTGCCATGCGCGTCGGCCACCCTTACCAGCCAGGAATACCTTGCCGTGATGACCGATGCCGAACTCGCCGCCCACCTGGCCGAGGTTGCCGGGAAGATCCTGCTCGAAGTGCGCGGTAGCGGGGTCTTCCAGGGCAAGAGCCTGGGCAAGGCGGGCGACGAGACCGCCAATCAGTTCCTCGTCCATGCGCTACGCGAACAGCGGCCGGAAGACGGCCTGCTCAGCGAGGAAAGCAAGGACACCGACGAACGGCTGGCGAAGAGCCGCGTGTGGATCGTCGATCCGGTGGATGGCACGCGCGAATATGGCGAGGAGCGCGCCGACTGGGCCGTGCATGTCGCCCTATGCATCGATGGCAGGCCCGAAATCGGGGCCGTCGCCCTGCCCGGTCTTGGCCTGGTTCTGCGCACCGACACGCCTGCCGCGGTACCCGACGCAGCCGGAACGCCTCGCATGGTGGTCAGCCGGACGCGGCCGGCAGCCGAGGCGGTCAGCGTGGCGGAAACGATCGGCGCCGAGTTGGTCGGCATGGGCAGCGCCGGGGCCAAGGCGATGGCCGTTGTCCGCGGCGAAGCGGAAATCTACCTGCACACCGGCGGCCAGTACGAATGGGACAGCGCCGCCCCCGCAGCGGTGGCGCTTGCGCATGGCCTGCATGCCAGCCGGATCGACGGTTCTCCGCTCACCTACAACCAGCGCGATACCTACATGCCCGACCTGCTTATCTGCCGGACCGAATGGGCCGACCGGGTGCTGGAAGAGGTCGCCCGGCTGGGCTGATCAGTCTTCTACCTGTGCCAGCAATTGCCGGGCGCGGGACAGATGCGGGCGGTCGAGCATGCCGCCCTTCCAGCCGATCGTGCCGGCACCGGGATTGGCTTCGAACAGATCGACGATCTCGCGCGCTTCGGCCACTTCCTCATCGGAGGGAGTGAAGGCTTCGTTGATCACCGGCACCTGCGCCGGGTGGATCGCCAGCATGCCGCGATAGCCTTGACGGCGCACCTCGATCGCGCGCTTTCGCAGCGCCTGGAGATCGCGGAAATTGGTGTCGATCGTTTCTACCGGCACGACTTCGGCCGCCGCGGCGCCCAGCAGGCACAGGCTGCGTGCCAGCTTGTAGGTAAAGGCGAAATCGCCTTCGAAATCCTTGTTGCTCTGCGCGCCGAGCGAATCGGCCAGGTCTTCCGCGCCCCAGGTCATTGCCGCCAGGCGCGGCGCACCGCCGTAGTCGCCGGTGGTGAACATGGCTGCGGCGGTTTCGGTCACCAGTGCAATCACCGGGGTCGATCCGGTCGCGATCCCGTTCTCGTCTTCGAGCGGAGTGATGAGCCGGTCGAGTTCTTCGACATCGTGGCGGCCACGCGACTTTGGCAACATGATCCCGCCCGGCCGGGCGGGTATGACGGCGGCCAGATCGTCGGCGGCCCACGGCCCGTCGAGCGGGTTGATCCGCACCCACAGACGCGCGCGTTCGTCCTCGCTCTTGCCGGACAGGAATTCGGCGATGCTCGCGCGCGCACCTTCCTTGCCGCTTTCGACCACCGCATCCTCAAGATCGAAGATCACGATATCGGCGTCGCCTTCGGCGGCCTTCGCCATCTTTTTCACGCTGTCGCCGGGAGCGAACAGCCAGCTGCGCATGCGGATTCGGGTAGGCTGAATATCGGTCATCCGCGCGCTTGAGACGCAAAGCGGAGCGTTCGTCAAGCATGCCCTAGCGTATTTCCGTAAGCGTAAACTTTGCGATATGCACTGCGACGGAGAAGGAGGAGAGACCCATGGCAACCCAGCTAGAACCGGACATTCATGCCGATGAGGAGGCATTCCGCACCGAAGTGCAGCAATTCCTCGCGGCCAATTTCCCTGCCGAACTGAAAGGCAAGGCCAACGCGCTGGCCGGGGTCGACGGCCCGACCGACGAAACGCCTGCGCAGACCATATGGCGCGAAGCCGTGGGCGGGCGCGGATGGGGCACCCCGACATGGCCGAAGGAATATGGCGGGGGCGGCCTGACCAAGGCGCAGGCCAAGATCGTCGAGCAGGAATTCGCCAAGGTCGGGGCCTACAACCCGATCGGCGGCATGGGCGTGATGATGTTCGGTCCGACGCTGCTGGAGTATGGTAGCGAGAAACAGAAGCAGGAGCATATCCCGCCGATCTGCCGCGGCGAGATCCGCTGGTGCCAGGGCTATAGCGAACCCAATGCCGGGTCCGATCTCGCCAATCTGCAGACCTTCGCCGAAGACAAGGGCGATCACTACATCGTCAATGGCCAGAAGACCTGGACCAGCGGCGGCCAGTGGGCGGACAAGTGCTTCGCCATCGTCCGCACCGACAGGAGCGACAAGCACCGCGGCATCAGCTTCATGCTGATCGACATGGATGCCCCCGGCGTGGAAGTGCGCCCGATCACCATGATCAGTGGCACCAGCCCGTTCTGCGAAACCTTCTTCAGCGACGTCAAGGTGCCGAAGGAAAATCTCGTTGGCGAGGAAGGCCAGGGCTGGACCATCGGCAAGCGCCTGCTGCAGCACGAGCGGACCAATATTTCGGGCGGCGGGCGGCTCGCCAGCATGATGGGGCGCAGCCTCGGCGAGATTGCCAAACGCTACGGCAAGACCGATGCCGATGGCGAACTGGCCGATAAGGTCCTGCGCGACAAGATCGCCGACTTCGAAATCCGCTGGAACAGCTTCCTGCTCACCGCGCGCCGCGCGGTGGAGGAAAGCAAGGCGCAGGGCGGCGTGTCGGAAATCAGCTCGGTGCTCAAGAAGCTCGGCACCAAGCTGAGCCAGGAACGCAGCGAATTGCTGATCGAGATCCGCGGCCTGCAGGGGCTCGGCTGGGAAGGCGACGGTTTCACCGACGGCGAACTCGAAGCAGTGCGCGGCTGGCTCTTCGGCAAGGCCACCACGATTTACGGCGGCTCGACCGAAATCCAGAACAACATCATCGCCAAGCGTGTGCTCGGCATGCTCGACCACCAGTAAGATAGGGGAGCACAGACAATGGCAGTTCTCAACGAAGAACAGGAAATGCTGCGCGACATGGCGCGCGACTGGGCGACCAATGAAAGCCCCGTGGCCGAATTTCGCAAGGTCCGTGCGGCCGGCGAACCTCAGGCCTATAATACCGAAGCCTATGCCACGATGGCGGAAATGGGCTGGGCCGGGGTGATCATCCCCGAAGCGCATGGCGGGTCCGATTTCGGCTTCATGTCGGCAGGCCTCGTAGTCGAGGAATTGGGCAAGACGCTGACCGCCAGCCCGCTGGTCGCAACGACGATCGCCGCGAGCGCGATCATCCTTGGCGGCAGCGACGAACAGAAGGCCAAATGGCTGCCCAAACTCGCCAGCGGCGAAACCGTGGCGACGCTCGCGGCCGATGAAGGCCCGCACCACGATCCTTCCGCGATCGACGCCAGCGTGTCGGGCGGCAAGCTGTCGGGCAAGAAGGCCTTCGTCCACGAAGCGCATGGCGCCGACCTGTTCGTGGTCGCCGCCAGGGACGGGCTCTACCTGGTCGAAAAGGGTGACGGCGTTTCGCTTACGACGCGCAAGCTGACCGACCAGCGCAGCCATGCCGATGTGGCGTTCGACGGCGCCGCAGCGGACAAGCTCGAAGGCGGCGGCGACACGCTGCTCGACGATGTGCTCGACCGGGCGCGCGTGCTGGCGGCTGCCGAAATGCTGGGTATGGCGCAGCAGGTGTTCGACACCACGCTCGATTATCTGAAGCAGCGCGTGCAGTTCAACCAGGTGCTCGCCACCTTCCAGTCGCTCCAGCACCGCATGGCCGATCTGTTCGCCGATCTCGCGCAGATGCGCTCGGCGGTGGAAGCCGGCCTGCAGGCGGTCGATGGCGGCTTCGGCGTGGCCCGCGCGGCCACGATCGCCAAGGCCGAAGCCAATCGCGTGCTGCACGTGATCAGCAACCAGGGCATCCAGCTGCATGGCGGCATCGGCATGACCGATGAATACGACATCGGCTTCTACCTCAAACGCGCGCGCGTCCTCGAGGCGAGCTGGGGTTCGACGAGCTATCTCAAGGACCGGTTCGCCAAGTTGTCCAGCTATTGAGACCGGCGATTGAGCGGCGCTAACGCCTCTTCGGGCGACACCGCAGGGGCGCTCCCGGACGACGATGTCTGGGGGCGCCACAGCGCCTTCATGGAGGCCAATCTCCGGCGCAACTACACCACCAACCTGACGCATGGCGTATTCGGGATGACGGGCTTTCGCCTGATCTACGCCCCCACGATCATCCCCGCCTACCTCTACCTGCTGACCGGCAGCGCCGCCGCAGTCGGCCTCGGCACCGCGCTGTTGCAGCTGGGCGGCACCGTGTCGCCGATCCTGTCGGGGGCGCAGGTCGAAAGCCGCCAGCGCATCCTGCCCTATGCGATCACCGTGGGGTCGATGATGCGGGTGATGGTCCTCGTGCTGGCGATCGCGGCCTGGACGCTCGAAGGCACCGCATTGCTGGTGGTCACGCTCGCCAGTTTCCTGCTGCTCGGTTTCTTCAGCGGGGCGCAGCGGGTGGCGTTCCAGATGCTGATGGCCAAGCTGATCCCGATCGACCGGCGCGGCCGGCTCCAGGGCATACGCAACATGGTCGGCGGCCTCATTGCCGCCGTGCTCGCCTGGGTGGCGGGCCATTATTTCATCGAGCAGCAATGGCTGGGCAATGGCTATGCCACCACCTTCCTGCTGGCTTTCATCCTGACCTCGGTCGGGCTGTTCGTATTGCGGCTGGGGATCCGCGAACCCGATGCCCCGCGGCGGCGGCCCGCCATCCCGCTGAGCGAACGGATCGGCCAGTTCGGCGAACTGCTTCGCCACCGCGATTTCCGCGCGTTCCTGTGGGCGCATGGCCTCGCCGCGATCGCGCGCGTCGGCCTGCCCTTCTGGACGCTCTATGTCGGCGACCGGCTGGGCCTCGACGGCGCGCTGATCGGGACGCTGAGCTTCGCCTTCCTCGCGGCCGACACGATGTCGAACCTCGTCTGGGGCTCGCTGGGAGACCGCTTCGGTTTCCGCGCGGTCTATCTCGGCGCGCTGATCAGCAGCCTGGTGGGCATGCTGCTGCTCGTGCTGGGCGAAGGCTGGCTGGTCTATGCCAGCTTCGTTTTCCTGGGCTTCGGATTTTCGGGCTGGATGATGGCCGCGGTCACACTGGTGCTCGAATTCGGCGAGCACGAGGACATTCCCATGCGACTGGCGCTGACGACCACGGTCGAGGGCGGCGTGTCCTCGGTCGGCCCGATCCTCGTCGGGTTGAGCATCGCGGCACTGGGCTATGCCCCGCTGATCGTTGCCGCCTTCGCTTCGCTGCTGGCCAGCCTCGCGCTGATGCTGTGGCGCGTGCGCGAACCGCGCACCTCAGCGTGACGGTGCCAGTACGCCTTCCGACATGACCGACAGATAGGTCTCGATCGCTTTTTCCGGTTGTTCGAAACGCGCCGCCCAGTGCCGCGCTTCATAGGCTGAGTTGACCGTCGACATGATCACCTGGCCCGCCACCAGTGGATCGATCGGACGCACCGAACCATCGGCAATCCCGTCGATCAGCATGCCGGCAAAGCGGCGAGCCAGCCGGTTCGACCGCGTGACGACGCCGCTCTTGTGTTCGGTATCCAGCGCCTGCAGCGCCGTGGTGCGCAGCAGCGGCGTGCGGTCGAAGAACTGCAGGTCGACCAGCTCTGCCAGCACGCTCGACAGGCGCTTCCAGTAATCGGTGCCGATATCGCGGCCCGCGATCTGCACGGTGGAAAGCCGGTCGTAGCTCTGCTGGAAACAGGCCAGCACCAGATCGTCCTTGGCCTCGTGGTGGTGGTAGAAACTGCCCTTGGTGACATTCAGGCTTTCCGCGATGCGGTTGACCGAGGCGCCGCGATAGCCGCGCTCGTTGATCATCACGGTCGCGGCGCGCAGGAAGGCCTCGTTCTGCGTCGCATCGTCGTCTTCCCCCGTCCGCCAGCCGCCCGTCAGCGGTTCGGGTTCGAACCGGCCGCGCTGCGCCGGCAGGCCATGCGCCAGGACGTCGAACAGCCTTTCCTCGATGCGCGCGAAATCGAGCACCGAATAGCGGATCGACCACACCGGCCACCACATCACCGCTTCGAGCAGGATATGCGCGCGCGCCGAAAACAGCGCGCGTTCGGCGTTGTCGTGCCATTCGCCGAAGAAACGCCGCACCAGATCGACCACGCGCAGGTAATGCGCCATCAGCGGATCCTGCACTTCGGGATCGAGCGTGCGGATTTCCGACAGCGCCACTGTCAGCCCGCGTTCGCCCGCGCGGATACGCTTCCTCAGCTCGACATGCGCAGCGATGAAATGGCGCAGCCGCGCGGCGGGATCGGCCTGCGACAGCGCATCGCGCGCAATGTCTTCCATCAACGTCAGCGTCTGGTCGTATACGGCAACGACCAGCTGTTCCTTGCGCGGGAAGTAATAGGTGACGCTGGTGGCGTTGAGCCCGATTGCGCGCGCCACTTCGGCCAGCGTGGTCGCCTGGACCCCGACCTCGTTTATCAACACCGCCGCGGCATGGACGATCGCTTCGCGCTTCTCGCCGAACTTGCGGGTCGCCGCTGGCCGGATCATGCGAAGAATGCACCCAGATCCTTCTTGAGGATCTTGCCGTTGGCATTGCGCGGCAGCGTGTCCTGCACGAAGGCGATGCGCACCGGCACCTTGAACTTGGCAAGACGCGCGGCGACCCATTCGCGCAATTCGTCCTCGGTAGCGGACATGCCGGGGGCGAGGTGCACGACCGCCGCGGGTTCTTCGCCCAGTGTCGGATGCGCGATCGCCACCAGCGCGGCATCGGTCACCGCGGGGTGATCGTAGAGCACGTTCTCGACTTCGGAGGAGTAGATGTTTTCGCCCCCGCGGATGATCATGTCTTTGGCCCGGTCGACGATGTAGCACCAGCCTTCCTCGTCCAGCCGCGCCAGATCGCCCGTGCGGACCCAGCCATCGACGAATGTCTCGGCGGTCGCCTCGGGCCGGTTCCAGTAGCCCTTCACCACCATCGGACCGCGCGCCCACAGCTCGCCCACTTCGCCCACCGGCAGTTCGGTAACGCCGTCATCTCCCACGATCTTGAGATCGGCCACCGCGACGGGCGGGCCGCAGCTGTCGGGCCGGTTGAGGTAATCCTCGCTCGAATGGCCGGTCACCGTGGCCATGGTCTCGGTCATGCCCCAGCCATTGGCCGGCAGCGCGCCGAATTCCTCGTGGATCTTGCGGACCAGTTCGGGGGCCGCCGGAGCGCCGCCATAAGCCACCGCCTCGAGGCTGGAGAGGTCGTAATTCGCGCGTTCGGGATGCTCGAGCAATTGCCAGGCGATTGTCGGAACGCCGCCGGTCAGATTGACCTTCTCCCGCTCGATCAACTGGAACGCCTTAACCGGGTCCCATTTGTGCATGAACACCATGGTGTGCCCGGCCACGACATAGCCCATCAGGCCCGCCGAACAGGCGGTGACGTGAAACAGCGGAATGACGGTCAGGCCGACCTTCTGCACCGGCGCCGGCGGTTCCTCGCCGCGGCGCAGGAAGGCGATCGCCCCATTGTATGCGCTCGACATGATGTTGGTGCACAGATTGCGATGCGTACCGAGCGCGCCCTTGGGCTGGCCGGTGGTGCCGCTGGTGTAGAAGATCGTCGCTTCGTCTTCGGGATCGATGTCCACCTGGGGCAGCGCGGCGGAAGGAAGCGCTGCATAATCCTTGGGCGTTCCGAGGAGGTCTTCAAGCTGCTCCGCCCCTTCCAGTGGCGCATCGCTGCGCGATACGAGAGCATGTTCGAGATCGGGCAGCTCGCCGCGGTGCGGGGCGATACGCTCCCAGCGTTCGGCGTCGCACACCAGCAGCTTGGCGCCCGAATTAGCGAGGCCGAAAGCGAGCTCGGGGCCCGTCCACCAGGCATTGAGCGGCACGCAGATCGCGCCGATCGTGGTCGCGGCGAAAAACGCGACCGGCCATTCGGGCAGATTGCGCATCGCCAGCGCCACGCGGTCGCCTTTCGCCACGCCGCGCTCGCGAAGTTCGGCAGCCATTCGCGCGACTGCGCGGAACCACGCTTCATAAGTGACGCGCTCGTCCTCGTAGATGGCGAACAGCCGGTCCCCGTGGGTGCGTGCGGCCATCGCCACCTGGCGCATGTTGGTGGGCGCGTGCTTCCACACGCGGGTGGGCACGCCGCGAATGTCGATCGTCTCCATTTCGAAGCGTTCGCCCGGTGCGGTGAGGCGGTCGCGGCATTCGGCCCGCGACATGGCCGGCCAGCCGGCCGGTGGCACGAATCCGATTTCGTGCGCGAGATTATTCATGGCTCTCCCCTTCCCGCCTCTGTGGGCGAGTCTCCAACTCTCTCAAACAATCGGTCTAACCCCGCGGGGCCGCGTCGCGCAAGTCGCCTTCGAAGCAAAGGTATGAGGGTGGCAAGAACAGATGAAATCGCTATTCAGGCAAAACCGAAGCATAGGTATGTGCGGAGAGGAGATCAGGATGTTCGATCTGGCAGATGCCGGAGAGCTGGGATTCGACGCTGGCAGGCTGGCGCGAATCGCGCCCTTCCTCAGCGACGCCTATATTGCGAACGGGCGTTTGCCCAATGCGCAGCTGGTGGTCGCGCGCGATGGCCGGCCGGTCCATTACACCAGTCTCGGCAAAATGGGCGATGACGGGCGCGAACTGCGCGACGACGCGCTGTTCCGTATCGCCAGCATGACCAAGCCGGTCGCTTCGGTGGCCTTCATGCAGCTGGTCGAACAGTGCAAGGTCGCGCTGGAGGAACCGGTCACGCGCGTGTTTCCCGAATTCGCCGACCTCTCACTTTATGCGGGCGGCGGCGGTTCGATCCCCTTCGCGCCGGGCACCCCTGCCCCGCCGATGCGCTTCGTCGATTTGCTGACGCATATGTCGGGCCTCACCTACGGCCTGCAGAACCGCACCAATATCGACGCGGTCTATCGCGAGAACAATTTCGATTTCGCGCGCAATCACCTCGACAGCGACGGCTACATCGAGAAGCTGGCGCAGCTGCCGCTCGAATTCGCGCCCGGCCAGGGATGGAATTATTCGGTGTCGACCGATGTGCTGGGGATCGCGGTCGAGCGGATCAGCGGCATGCGCCTGGGCGACTATTTCGAGCAGCATATCTTCGGCCCGCTGGGGATGAAGGATACGCGCTTCGGGGTCGCCGAAGGCCAGGCGGACCGGCTGGTCGATGCCTATGCCTATCGGCCCGGCAAGCCCCCTAAAATGATCGACGCCGGGGCCACCAGCAAACTCAACCGACCCGGCACCTTCGACAGTGGCGGCGGCGGACTGGTCGGCAGCATTGCCGATTACCACCGCTTCGCCACGATGCTGCTCAACGGCGGCGAGCTCGACGGCACGCGGATACTCAGCCCGAAGACCGTGCGGCTGATGCGCACCAACCACCTGCCCGGCGGGGCCGACCTTACCGAGATGTCGAGCAGTCTGTTTTCCGAAGCCAACAATGCCGGCACCGGGTTCGGCCTGGGCTTTGCGATGGTGATCGACCCGGCGAAGACGCTGATGCCGTCGAGCCTGGGCGAATTCTACTGGGGCGGCGCCTATTCGACCGCCTTCTTCGTCGATCCGGTCGAACGGATCACCATGGTTTTCATGACGCAGGTCTATCCTTCGTCGACCTATCCCATCCGGCGGCAGCTCAAGACGCTGATCTATTCCGCCCTCACCCAATCCCACGCCTGAGGAGAAACCGATGACGTCCCCCATTCGCACCGAACGCCATGACAATGTCCTGGTGGTCATTTCCGACAATCCGCCGGTCAACGCGCTGGGCCAGGCCGTCCGCGCCGGGCTGAAGGACTCGATCGAGGAAGCGCTGGCGGACGATGGCGTCGAGGCGGTGGTCATCCGCTGCGACGGGCAGACCTTCTTCGCCGGGGCGGACATCACCGAATTCGGCAAGCCGCCGGTCGGGCCCAACCTGCCCGAAACGCTCGACGCGATGGAAGCGAGCGACAAGCCGGTCGTGGCCGCGATCCACGGTACCGCGCTGGGCGGCGGGTGCGAAGTCGCGCTGGCCTGCCACTACCGCGTCGCCGTGCCCAGCGCCAAGATGGGGCTGCCCGAAGTGAAGCTCGGCCTGATCCCCGGGGCTGCGGGGACGCAGCGCCTCCCGCGCCTGGTCGGCGCCGAAGCCGCGCTGCCGCTGGTCGTGGGCGGCAATCCGATCCCTGCCAAGAAGGCCGAGGCGATCGGCCTGCTCGATGCGCTCGTGGGCGAAGACAGTCTCGAAGCCGATGCGATCGCCTTCGCCAGGTCGAAGATCGGCCAGCCGGTGCCGCGTTCGTCGGAAGGCAAGGCCAATGAGGACGGCGTGCGCGATCCCGACCTGTTCGACCGTTTCCGCGCCTCGCAGGCGCGCAAGATCCGCGGCTTCGACGCACCCAATGCCGCGATCGAGGCGGTCAAGGCCGCCGGGCAGATGTCCTATGCCGACGGGGTGAAGAAGGAACGCGAGCTGTTCACCGAGCTCATGACCGGCACGCAGAGCGCGGCCATGCGCCATTATTTCTTCGCCGAACGCGCTGCGAACAAGATCGACGACGTGCCCAAGGACACGCAGCTCATCCCGATCAAGAAGGTCGGCGTGATCGGCGCCGGCACGATGGGCGGCGGCATCGCGATGAACTTCCTGTCGGCCGGCATCCCCGTGACGATCCTCGAGATGGCGCAGGACGCGCTCGATCGCGGCACCGGGATCATCCGCAAGAATTACGAAGCGACCGCGAAGAAAGGCCGCATGTCGCCTGAGCAGGTCGAGCAGGCGATGGGCCTGCTGACCCCGACGTTGGCCTATGAAGACCTCGCCGATTGCGACCTGGTGATCGAGGCCGTCTTCGAGGACATGAAGGTCAAGAAAGAGGTGTTCTCGAAGCTCGACGAGGTGGTCAAGCAGGGTGCGATCCTGGCATCGAACACCAGCTATCTCGATGTCGACGAGATCGCCACGGCAACACAGCGGCCGGGCTATGTGGTGGGGCTCCACTTCTTCTCGCCGGCAAATATCATGAAGCTGCTCGAAGTCGTCCGCGGCAAGGAAACGCGGCACGATGTGCTGGCCACGGTGATGAAGCTGTCGAAGAAGATCGGCAAGGTCGCGGCGGTGTCGGGCGTGTGTCCCGGCTTCATCGGCAACCGCATGCTGTCGAAGCGGCAGGAACAGGCGAACGAACTGCTGATGGAAGGCGCCAATTACTGGGAAGTCGATGACGTCCTGCTCGACTTCGGCTTTCCGATGGGCCCGTTCCAGATGGCCGACCTCGCCGGTATCGACATCGGCTGGCACCGCGATCCGAGCAAGGTGACCACCATCCGCGAAGCGCTGTGCGCGGCGGGACGGTTCGGGCAGAAGGCCGGCAAGGGATTCTACGACTACGACGAGGCGCGCAACCGCACGCCGTCGGACGAGGTCAAGCAGATCATCGCCGATTTCGCGGCACAGGAAGGCAAGCCGCAGCGCGCGATTTCGAAAGACGAGATCCGCGAACGGCTGCTTTATCCGATGGTCAACGAGGGCGCCGAAATCCTCGATGAAGGCATGGCGCAGCGCGCCAGCGACATCGACGTTGTGTGGATCAACGGTTATGGCTGGCCCCTCTACACCGGCGGACCGATGTTCTGGGCGCAGACGATCGGGCTGGATACGGTGGTCGCCGGGCTGGAGCAGCACGGACTGCCGGTGAGCAGCTATCTGCGCGCGCGAGCCGAAGACAGCGGAAAGTTCGCCTGACCTTCATCGAATCTGCGACATAATTGAAACGCCGGTATGGAAATCGGTCGAACGGTGAAGTCGTTCGTCCGCTGCGCCTTGACAGCGCCCGCCATGCCGGTTTGAACTGCAAAAAAACAACAAATGGGCCCGGTGTGTGCCGGGCCCGGTGAGAGGAGAAAAAATGAGTAAATTCGGTTTACGCCACCAATGCGCCTTCGGTGCCCTCGCCTGTGCGCTGGCGCTTACCCCGGCCATGGCCCAGGCGCAGGATGCAGCCACAAGTGTCGATGATACCGACCTAATCGACAATGCCGAAGTCGATGGCGGCAATGTCATCATCGTGCGCGCGCAGGGCCGCGAACAGGCGCTGTCCGACGTTCCGGTCGCGGTCTCGGCAGTGTCGGGCGAAATGCTCGAGAAATCGGGCGTGGCCGACATTCGCGACCTCAACCAGGTCGCGCCTTCGCTGCTGGTCTCCTCGACCGGTAACGAAGCCAATGGTTCGGCCCGTATTCGTGGCATTGGTACGGTCGGCGACAACCCCGGCCTCGAAAGCTCGGTCGCGGTCTTCGTCGACGGCGTCTATCGTTCGCGCTCGGGCAATGCGCTGTCCGAACTCGGACCGCTCGACCGGGTCGAGATCCTCCGCGGCCCGCAGGGCACGCTGGGCGGCCGCAACTCCTCGGCCGGCCTCATCAACATCTACACCGCCCCGCCCGAGTTCGAATTCTCGGGCTACGGCGCCTTCACCTATGGCAATTACGACGCGATCAAGGTCGAAGCCGGCATCAACGCGCCGCTGGGCGATACGGTCGCCGCGCGGATCGACGGCGTCTATTTCGAGCGCGACGGCTTCTACAACGATGTCGTCAACGATGTGCGGATCAACGACCGCGACCGCTATCTCGTGCGCGGCCAGCTGCTGTTCGAACCGACCAGCGATCTCAGCATCCGCCTCGTTGGCGATTATTCGAACAAAGACGAGGCGTGCTGCGCCGCAACCTTCGTCCAGCCCGAATTTGCGCCGCTCGCACGCGTATCGCCCGGGCTCGACCGGTACAACCGCCCCGAAGGCGGCCCCGCCCTCACCAGCACCGACAATCCGATCATCCCGATCCTGCTCGGGCTCGGGCAGGATCCGCGCGGGCTGACGCAGTCGACTTTCAACCGCGATATCTACGTGTCTCCCGGCCGCTCCTACCAGGGCGAGACCGAAGACTGGGGCATTTCGGGCGAAGTGAACTGGAATTTCGGCGATGTGACGCTGACCTCGATCACCGGCTATCGCGAATATTCGAACTTCCAGGGTTCGGACACCGACTACACGCAGGTCGACCTGCTGTACCGTGCCCCCGGCCCCAATGCCGGCGCGCGTGAATTCAAGACCTTCACGCAGGAATTCCGCCTCAACGGCACGGCATTCAACGACACGCTCGACTGGCTGATCGGCGCCTATTACGCCAATGAGAAGCTGGAAACGCGCGACAACCTGCGGTTCGGCAACGATTACGGCACTTTCGCCAACTGCCGTATCGTGCTGGCGATCAACCCGGCGCTGGCCAACCCGTCGGCCGACAACTGCCTGGGTGCCAATGTCGCTGCACTGGACGGGACGCTTACCGGCACTCCGGCATTCGGACCGGCAACGCCGCTGATCATCGCCGGTATCAACAATCTGGCGCAGGTGCGCGATATCGGCAGCAATGGCGACCGGTACAACCAGACGAGCGAGAACTTCGCGGTCTTCACGCATAACATCGTCCACGTCACCGACACGGTCGATCTGACGCTTGGCCTTCGTTACACTAACGAAACCAAGGATTTCGACGCAGCCTTCAGCAATGACAACGTGTTCTGCCCGCAGAGCCGCGCGCTGCTGGACGGCTTGCTCTCGGTCCCGTCGCTTGCTGGGCTTGCTGGCGGTCTCATCGGCCTGTCGTGCCAGGGCAACTCGACTGCCGAACTCGACGGCGTGACGCTGTCGGACCAGCGCAAGGAAGACGAGTTCACCGGCACCGCGATCCTCAGCTGGAAGCCCGATCCCGACTGGATGGTCTACGGCTCCTACTCGAAGGGCTACAAGGCCGGCGGCTTCAATCTCGATCGCTCGGCGCTCGCTCTGCCGGTCGAATTCGACGCTGCCACTCTGGACCCCAGCGCGCTGCAGTTCGACGCCGAAACGGTCGATGCCTTCGAAGTGGGCGTGAAATATTCGGCCCGCGACTGGGGCTTCAGCGTTGCCGCGTTCCGCCAGGAGTTCTCCAACTTCCAGCTGAACACCTTCAACGGCACGGTCTTCCTGGTCCAGAACATCAATGGCTGTGACACCGATCTCGGCGGGGCCGATCGCGATGGCGACGGAACCACCGGAAGCTGCGCTGCCGAAAACGTCGCTCCGGGCGTGATCGCGCAGGGTGTCGAGTTCGAGGCATCGGTCAGCCCGATCCGCGACCTCACCATGACGATGGGTCTCACCTATGCCGATACCAGCTACGAGGACAATCTCGTGGGCCAGGACAACGGATCGCCGCTCGATCCCGCGCTGCGGCTGCTTCCGGGCGACAATCTGTCGAACGCCCCCGAAGTGACCGCCACCGCCTCGCTCAGCTGGACCCCGCCGATCGGCAATTCGGGTCTGTCGGGCCTGTTCTTCCTGAACGCCCGCACCACCGATGACTTCAACACCGGTTCGGACCTGCTGTACGGCAAGGAACAGGACGGGTTCACGCTGGTCAACGGCCGCGTCGGCATCACCGGTCCCGACCGTCGCTGGGGCGTCGAGCTGTGGGCGAACAATCTGTTCGACATCGACTACAGCCAGGTGGCCTTCAACACGCCGTTCGTTGCCGAGCAGCAGACCTATTCGGCCTTCCTCGCCGAACCGCGCACCTACGGCATCACGGTACGCGCAGGCTTCTGATCGCGTCACCGACCATGAACGGGGGCCCGGCATCACGCGATGCCGGGCCCCTTTTTTGTGCGTCGAGCACGGTCGGTGGAAAAATTTCGGGCCGTAGCAATCGCGCCGCTATGCCCGCGTAACTTAAAGAGTAATTTAGAATTATCGGTATGAGCCCAGGGCGACCGATTACAAAAGGAACTTGTTGCCGACTTGACATAAAGCGAAACTGCGCATTCTCTTTCGAGTGGAAGGTACGCGATAAAAAAGACGTACCTCCAAATGGAGAGGGACATGACCAGATTCACTTTACGCCACAGTTGCGCGCTGGGCGCGCTCGCCACTGCTGCGCTTTCGGCAACCCCGGCCCTGGCCCAGGCAGAGGTCGAGACCGCCGGAGCCGCGACGCAAAATGAAAACCGCATCGTCGTTACCGGATCCTATATTCGCGGGACGCCCGAAGACGCGGCGCTGCCGGTGGATGTCTTCACCGCCGACGACCTCGCCGAACAGGGCGTCGACAGCCCGCTCGAATTCATCAAGGAACTGCCCTCGGTCGGCGCATCGCTGGGCGATACCAACCAGTTTTCCACCGACGCACAGGGTTTCCAGGGCGTCGGCTCGCTCAACCTGCGCGGGCTCGGGCCGCAGCGCACGCTGGTGCTGCTCAACGGCAAGCGCACCATCCTCAGCCCTGGCGCGGGTTTCGTCGACACCCAGCTGATGCCGCTGTTCGCGCTCGAACGGATCGAACTGCTCAAGGACGGGGCCGGTTCGACCTACGGTTCGGATGCGATCGCAGGCGTCGCCAACTTCATCACCCGCTCGACCTTCACCGGTCTCGAAGTGCAGGGTGACTACAATTTCATCGACGGTTCCGACGACAATTACAGCCTGAGCGCACTGGCCGGTGTCGAGTTGGGCGACACGGGCAATTTCGTCTTCGGCGCCGGGTGGCAGCACCGCAGCGAACTCGGCACGCCGCAGCGCGACTTCGTCAACGTCGGTTACGAAACCAATCCCTCGGCCTATTCCGCGCTGGCGACCCCGGGGCTGTTCGCAATCTCCTATCTCGATACGGGGACCGGCACGGTCAACACGCAGATCCGGCCCGACGCGGGCTGTACCGAACTGGGCGGAACGATCGATATTGGCCGCTGCTATTTCACCTATGTCCCCTTCGACAACATCACCGAGGACGAGGACCGCTACCAGGCCTTCGCCGAACTCACCGTCGACCTGAGCGATACGCTGCGCTTCCGCGCCGACGCGCTCTATTCGCGCAGCGAACTGACCTCGCTCAACTATTCGCCGGCATTCCCGCCGACGCAGGGGCCGCGCGGGTCGGGCTTCGTCAGCGCGTTCAGCACCTCGCCGAACAACCCCGGCGTGGCCGCTTTCCTCGACCAGGTCGGCCTGCCGCAGAGCTCGGCAACCGATCCGATCGTGGCCATCACCAACGTGCTGTACCGGCCGTTCGGCTTCCTCGGCAATCCGCGCGATCCCGACCGCGGCGCCGGCACCGGCAGCGCAATCAACGATGCCTACCGTTTCAGCGGCGGGCTGGAGTTCGCGCTGAGCGATACGCTGCGGCTCAATGTCGACGGCACCTTCTGGGAATCGAAGCGTGACTTCTACACCCCCGGGATCATCGGGTCGCGCCTGCAGGCGGCGCTGAACGGTTTCGGCGGTCCCGACTGCGATGGCACCACCCCGGGCGCGAATGGCTGCCAGTGGTTCAACCCCTTCGCCAACGCCGGTCCGGGCAATGGTTCGTTCAACATCGCCAACCCGTTCTACGTGCCGGGCAATGACAACAGCGAGGAACTGGTGGCGTGGCTGCAGGTCCCCAACGGCACGCGCGAAGAGGAATCGCAATTCGTCTTCGATTTCGTCCTGGCGGGCGAAACCGGGCTCACCTTCTCCGGGGGGCCGCTGGCCTTCGCCGTGGGCGCCCAGTTCCGCGACAATCGCTATACCAGCGATCCCTACAACGATGAATCGAACGTCGATGTGAACCCGTGTTTCATCGAAGGCGACCAGAGCTGCGTGGGCACGACCACCGAAGGAGTGGGCCCGTTCATCTTCCTTGGCGGTTCGCGCCCGGTGAAGCTGCAGCAGGATGTCTACGCGTTCTTCGCCGAAGTGAACGCGCCGATCACCGACCGGCTCGAACTGTCGGCGGCCGTCCGCTTCGAGGATTACGGCAGCCCGATCGGTTCGACGATCAATCCCAAGGGCTCGGCGCGCTTCGAAGTGACCGACTGGCTGACCCTGCGCGGATCGGTAGGGACCACCTTCCGCGGGCCGCTGGCATCGAACGTGTCGCCCAATTTCGTGACCGCGCTCGAAGGCTTCACCGCGGCAGGCGGCAATTACAAGTCGAAGGACATCTACGGCAACCCGACCGATCTCGATCCCGAAACCGCCTTCACCTACAACATCGGGGCGATCATTTCCGCACCGGTCGGCGGCGGCGACGTGACCTTCTCGGTCGACTACTGGTCGATCGACCTCGAAGACCGCATCACCACCACGCCGGGGAATGCGATCGCGAGCTTCGTGGGCAATTTCCAGACCACCGGGCAGGCCCCGGTCGACTGTTCGAGCCCGCTGGCCAATCTGATCACCTTCTCGAACAACCAGTGTATCCAGGGCACGACGCTGGGGATCGACATCAGCCGCGTGCGGACCGATTTCGTCAATGGGCCCGACGTCAAGATCGCCGGTCTCGACTTCGCGCTCAACGCCAGCTTCCCGCTGGGCGACCGGGCGGATCTGAGCTTCGGCACCAATGCGGTGTGGAACCTCGATTACAGCTTCGACGATTTCATCGTCCAGGGCGTGAACGTGCAGCCCGCCTATGACGCGGTGGGCTTCGGCAATTATTTCCGCGATCCGAACACGGTTCCGGAATGGCGCGCCAATGCGTTCGTCAATCTCGGGTTCGGCGATTTCAACGCACGCTATTCGGTCCAGCACATCGACGGGGTGACCGACGATCGCTGCGTCGATCGCGATCCGTGCTTCAGCACGGGCGGCGGCGTGGGCACCAATTTCGGGGTCGAAAGCGGTTCCTACACGCAGCACGACTTCTCGGTGGCCTACGATCTCGCGATCGCGGGGGCCGACGTCCAGCTTCAGGCCGCGGTAGAAAACTTCACCGATGCCGAACCGGCCGAAGCGCAGCTTCCGCTTGGCTACAACCCGTTCATCGGCAATGCCATCGGACGCAACTACCGCCTCGGTATCCGTACCCGCTTCTGAGCAAACGGACCGCACCTACCGGGGGGCCTGCAGCGACAGCTTCGGGCCCCCTCAACTTATGCAAGGGGAACCAATCATGTCGCCATTCGACCTGTCAGGGGAAGTCGCGATCGTCACCGGATCGAGCCGCGGGATCGGCCGCGCCATCGCCGAAGGGCTGGCCGCGCAGGGCGCCCGCGTGGTGATCTCGAGCCGCAAGCAGGATGCCTGCGAGGCGGTCGCCGCCGAAATCAACGCCGCGCATGGCGATGGCAGCGCCGTGGCAATCGCGGCGAGCATTTCGGAAAAGGCGCAGCTCGAAGACCTGTTCGCGCAGACCGTCGCCCGGCTCGGCCCGGTCGACATCCTCGTCTGCAATGCGGCCAGCAATCCCTATTACGGCTCGATGGACGGGATTGCCGACGAACAGTTCCGCAAGATCCTCGACAACAACGTCATCTCGAACCACTGGCTGATCCAGCTGGCGCTGCCCGCCATGCGCGACAAGGGCGACGGGGCGATCGTCATCATCAGCTCGATCGGCGGGCTGCGCGCGTCGACGACCATCGGTGCCTATTGCATCTCGAAGGCCGCGGATTTCCAGCTGGTGCGCAATTACGCCGCGGAGAACGGCAAGCACGGGATCCGCATCAACGGGATCGCCCCGGGGCTGGTGAAGACCGATTTCGCCAAGGCATTGTGGGACAATCCCGATGCGCTGGCGGCAACCGAGAAGGCGCTGGCCATGCGGCGCATCGGCGAGCCCGAGGATATCGCCGGGGCGGCGGTCTATCTGGCGTCGCCCGCCGCGAAATGGACCACCGGGCAGACCATCGTGGTCGATGGCGGCGCGACGATCTAGCCCCGCATCGCGGCAGGCAGGCTAGCGCAGTGTGCCGCCGCCCAGCGCCTGCCACAGCAGCACCCGGGCGCGCCGCGCGCGGCCCTGCGCCGCGGCGGCGCGTTCACCGCTGGCATCGGCAGCGCGCCGCGCATCGAGCACGGTGAGGAAATCGACGAGCCCGGCCTCGAAACGCGCATTGGCCAGCCGCGCGGCACGCTGCAATGCGGCGGCCTCGCGCGCAGCTGCGGCAGCCTCGGCATCCGCAGTCGCGACCACGCCATAGGCCGCCTCCGCATCGCCCAGCGCGGTGTAGACCGCACCGCGATAGGCTTCGAAGGCCGCGCGCTTACCCGCTGCCGCACCGTCGATCTCCGCCGCGATCCGCCCGAAATCGAGCAGCGGCCCGGCAATCGATCCGGCAAGGCTGCCCACGAGCGATTCATTGTCGAACACGTCGCCGATGCCGAAGGCGAGCAGGCCGATCGCGCCTGACAGGTCGAACACGGGGAACCGCCGCCGCGCCGCAGCTGCCAGAGCGGCATCGGCCGCGGCCAGATCGGCTGCCGCGGCAATCACGTCGGGCCGGTTGGCAAGCAGCACCGACGGCAAGGTCGCCGGCGGGGGCGGATCGAGCGCCGCGGGATTTTCCTGCGCCAATGCAGCACGGACCTGCGCCCCGCCCTGCGCGGTCAGCGTGACCAGCCGGCCGAGCAGGCGCGCGCGCTCGCTTTCCAGCGCGACCAGCCGGCTGCGCGAGCCCGCCGCTGAGCCTTCGGCGCGCACCCGGTCGAAACCGGGCGCGATCCCGGAGCGCTCGCGCACGCCGGCCAGCCGGGCGAGTTCTTCGGCCGATGCCAGATCGCTGCGAATTTCGCGTTCACGCGCTGCAAGCGTGCGCCAGTCGATCACGCTTGCCGCGATTTCCGCCAGCAGCGCGATCCGCACCGCGCGGGCGCGCGCATTGGCGGCATCGAAGCGTGCCAGCGCGCCGCGCTCCTGCGCGCGCAGCCGGCCGAACAGGTCGAGATCCCAGCGGGCAGTGACATTCGCAGCGTAGGACACCCGCTCGGTGTCGAAGGAAATTCCCGGCGGCAGCCCCCCGCCGAAAGAGCCGGGATTGCTGCGCTGCCCGGTGACCGAGCCGTTCGCGCCGATCTCCGGCAGCCGCTCGGCGCCCGCGCGATCCGCCCCGGCGCGCGCTTCCTCGACGCGTGCGGCCGCTTCGCCCAGCGTCGGCGAGGAGGCCAGCGCCTGCGCCGCCAGCGTATCGAACGCCGGATCCGCGACCGGCATCAGCGCCGCCAGCGATGCGCTGGCTGAAGGATCGGGCGCAAACAGGAACGCGTCCGGCAAAACCGGAACGGGCGTGGCCACTTCGGGCGGCGGCCCGGCCGCGCAGGCGGTCAGCGCCAGCGCACTGGCAGCGACAAGAAACCCGCGGGCCCTCATTTCGCGGCGCCCTCGGCCGCGATATAGGCATCGACCTGCTGGCCGACACGGAACAGCCCATCGGTCTCGGGCAGTTCGTAAATCACCTGGAGCACGCGCACATCGACCCGTTCGGCCGCGCTGTTGGTGAGCGAACGCTTGGGAACCACCAGCGGTTCGGCCCGGACGAAGGACGCCCGGACCTGCCGGTCCGCCGCCCCGCGCGGGCTGACAGTGGCAGGTTCGCCCAGCGCCAGCCGGGGGGCCTGTTCCTCGTCGATATCGATCCGCACGTGCAGCGGGTCGGTCTGCCCCATTTCGATGAAGGGCTGCGCGCTGGCGCCCATGGTGCTGACATATTCGCCCTTGCGGATGTTCACCGCGAGGATCTGGCCCGCGATCGGCGCCCGCACGGTAAGCTGGGCAATCTGCGTCTGCGCCGAACCCGCGCGCGCCTGCGCTGCCTGCAGCCGCGCCTGCGCCAGCCGCAGCCGTTCATTTGCAGCAGCGGCCTCGCCTTCGGCGCGGATCACTTCGGCGCGGCTGACGGCGGCCGGATCCTCGACTTTGCGATAGAGTTCGAGCTGGCTCGCCGCGGTCGCCTGCGTGCTGCGCGCCTCGGCAATCGCAGCGCGTGCTTCGGCGATCGCGGCCTCGGCCTCGCGCAATTGCGCGCGCGCCGCGCGGGCATCGACCGTGAACAGCACCTCGCCCTCGGTCACCCGGTCGCCGGGCTGGACATACAGGCCCGTGATCAGCCCCGACAGCGCCGATCCGAGCTGGATCGTCTCGCTCGACGGTTCGACCACCCCAGAACCTGCCACGCGAGCGGAATTGGCCAGCGCTTCGGGCGCCCGGGGTGGTTCGCGGCCGGGTTCGGACAAGTCCCGATCAGGCATGCCCGCCAGGATGAAGATCGCCGCGGCGATCAGGCCCAGCAGCGCCGCGACGGGCAGGATCTGGCGCGAAAAGCTGAGGTTCTTCAGGTCGAGTGCCATGTCAGTGTCCTTCGGGCATGTCCTTGCCGTCATGCGTGATCCGCCCGTCCTCGAGCACGAGGATGCGGTCCGCGAGATCGAAAATGCGGTTGTCGTGCGTGACGATGATGCAGGCGCGGTCTTCGGCCACCGCGACTTCGCGCAGGAGGTCCATCACCCGGCGGCCCGAAGAGGCGTCGAGCGCGGCGGTGGGTTCGTCGCACACCACCAGCCGTGGTTCGTGGACCAGCGCGCGCGCAATCGCCACGCGCTGCTGCTGGCCGCCCGACAGCTGGTTGGGCAGCTTGGCCGCCTGATCGCCGATATTGAGCTTTTCCAGCATCGCCACCGCACGCTCGCGCGCGTCATGGCGATCCATTCCCTGCGCGATCAGCGGCACCGCGGCATTGCTGGCAGCGTCGATCGAGGGGATCAGATTGTACTGCTGGAAGATGAAGCCGATGTTCTGCAGCCGGAATTCGACCAGCTCGGTATCGGCGAGATCGTAGATATCGGTGCCGAAGACCTTCACCTCGCCCAGCGTCGGCCACAGGATGCCGCACATGATCGAGATGAGCGTGGTCTTGCCCGAGCCGCTTTCGCCGACGAGGAAAGTCAGCTCGCCCGCGCGTATGTCGAGATCGATGCCATGCAGCACGGTGATGGTCTGCTGGCCGGCCACGAAATCGCGCGTCACGCCGCGCGTGCAGATTGCCGCCTGCGGGGTGCAGCCGCCGATGGCGGCGGTGTCCATCGCCTCCCCCATCAGCGGAACACCGATGCGGGTTCGGTCTTGAGCACGTTGCGCAGCGCCAGCCAGCCGGTCAGCGCGAGGATCAGCGTCACCGCGGCAAGACTGATCAGCGGGATCTGCCAGGGGATGTAGAACCCCTTGAAGGTCGGGTTGCTTGAAAAACCCCAGATGAACAGCACGGTGCCCAATATGCCCAGGCCATAGCCAGCCAGGCCCACCAGCCCCGCCTGCGCGGCAACCATCCGGCGGATCTTGCCATTGGTCACCCCGATCGCCTTCAGCGCGCCGAATTGCTTGATATTGTCGCGGATGAACAGGCTGAAGGTCAGCCCGACGATCGCCACCCCGACCACGAAGCCTAGGGCCACCGTGATCCCGAAATTGAGCGGGATACCGGTGTTCTCGATGATGAAATCGATCCCGTCCTGCGCGAATTCGTCGCGAGTCCGGGCCCTGAGGCCGGTTTCCCGCTCGATTCGTTCGGCCAGCGCCGCGGCCTGCTGCGGCTGCTGCGCGCCGACCAGCACGAAGGACAGGCGGTTGCGCGTGCCGGGCACGAAGTTCAGCGCCTGGCTGTACTTGGTATACAGCACCACCGTGCTGGTGAAGCTGGGCACCGCATCGGCGATGCCGCGGATCACGGCGCGCTGGTCGTTCAGTTCAAGCCGTTCGCCGATGGGCGACTGGCCCGGGAACATGCGGGTGGTGCCGACGTCATCGATGATCACGCTGTCGGGCTGCGACAGGACTTCGGTCGACCCCTCGATCATGCGCTTGGGCAGGCCGATCAGCGTCGCATCGTCGACCCCGATCACCGCCACGCCTTCGAGATCGCCGTCGCGCGTGCGCACGCTGGCCTGCGCCCGGATGTGCGGGACCGCCCATTCGACCCCCGGGACGCTGCGCACCTTGTCGAGCGCGGTGGAGGGCATTGCATAGGCGACATCGGTGGTGCGGCTGACCGGGTCCATCACCCAGACATCGGCGCTGGAGACGTTGTAGACCCCGCTCGCGCCGCGCTCGATCAGATTGACGAAGATGGTCAGCTGCTGGGTGATCAGCAGGGTGGAAAAGGCAATGCCGAAAACCAGCCCGTAGAACTTCTGGGCGTCGCCGGTCAGCATCCTGATCGCAATCCAGAGCACGCTTGCTTGCCTTCCCTCCAGCACTCGTCCATTACTGAACGACAGCGTTCAAGTGAACGGAGGCGTTCAGATTGTCAAGAAACGATGCCAAGCGGCCCGGCCGGCCCACTGACGAGGCGAAGCGCGACGCCATCCTCGGCGCTGCGGGCGCCAGCTTCCTCGAGCATGGTTTCGCCGCCAGTTCGATCGAGCAGATCGCCGCCGACGCGGGCGTGTCCAAGGTTACGGTCTACAACCGCTTCGGCGACAAGCGCGGCCTGTTCGCTGCCGCGGTCGAGCGCGAATGCGAACAAATCAGCACGGCCCTGGCCGTCCCCGACTTGCCCAGCGGGGCATTGCGCGCCCGCCTGACGACGATCGGCGAGGCGATGGTGGCGTTTCTTTCACGCCCTGAATTCATCCGCTTCGAACGGCGCGTTGCCGCCGAGACCGAGCATGACCCGGCGATCGGTGCGGCCTTCCTCGCCGCCGGGCCGCACCGGATGAAACGGGCCTTTGCCGAACTGATCGCGGCGATGGGCGAAGCCGGCGAACTGACGGTCGACGACCCCGAACTGGCAGCCGAGCAATTCGCCAGCATGTGCAAGGGCATGGGCGATCTCGAACGGCGCTTCGGCGCACCGGTCGATGACGCGCGCAACCGCGAACGGATCGCTGGCGCGGTCGAGGTTTTCTGCCGCGCCTACGCAGCGGACTGACCCGCCCTGCGTGGGCGGCGCCGTAGCGGAACAGCGTAAACGGGATTGTGTGCCGGGCTGGAATAGGGAACACTCGCTCGAATGTCGCTGTCGTCCCGAGGGCTGTTCATCGCGCTGCCGATCGTCGCGTTCATCATCGGCGCGATGGCATGGACGATCTACCGCGCGAGCATCGCAGACGACCGGGCCGATGCAATGCGCGAGCTCGATCTGGCCAATAGGGTGGCCGCCGACACGCTGTCGCGCGAGCTGTCGCTGATCGCACGGACCGAGGACAAGGCCATCGCCACCATGCGGCGCAAGCTGGCGCGCGGCGGGCCGACGGTATTCGACGACATCTTCAAACCGGCACCCGACGGGGCCTTCCATACGGTCGACGCGCTGTGGGATGGCCGGGAGGGCGCGGGTGGGATCCGCGAAAGCGGCATCGGCGGGGTCGTGACGCCGCCCGAACCGCAGGGCCAACGGCGCGCGGCCATCCTCGCGGCGTTCGAGACGATGCGCCAGATGACCAACGGGCTGTCGGACAGGATCGAGAGCCTGTATTTCTTTTCGCCGACGAACGATCTGCTGATCTATGCGCCGGACCGGCCCGATGAACTGGCCTTTTATCGCACTGCGCCCAGCGATTTCGATTTCCAGCAGGCCGAATTCAGCCGCATCACCTCGCACGCGCAGAACCCCGCGGCGCGCATGCGCTGCACCAGCCTGCAGCGTCCGCTGTATGACGAGGAAGGCGACAACTGGACCACCGGTTGCATGACGCCCGTGCGCGTGGATGGGCGCCACCTGGGGTCGTGGGGTATCAGCATCCCGCTCAGCCAGCTGACCGAACGGCTTACCCCGCCGGCCGAAGGCGCCTTCACCATCATCGTCAGCCGCGGGGGCAAGCTGATCCACCATTCGGGTATCGCCGGGATGGACAGCGGGCAGCTCGAGGCCAATGTCGACCTGCCGAGTTCGGACGAACCGCTGCTGCGCGGGATAGCCGCCTATGTCGAGCGGGGGAGCGCCGACGGAACGGTCTTCGCCGAACCGCTCGATGCCTATGTCGCGGCGCGCGAACTGGACGCGCCGGACTGGGTTGTGCTGACGATCCTGCCGCAGCGGGTCCTGAGCGCGCATGCGCTCGCGCAGGCCCAGCGGGTCAGCCTCGTCGCGCTGGTCGGCGCGCTTACGCTGGGCCTGGTGCTGGCCGCGGTCTTCCATCGCACGGTGGCGCTGCGGATCGCGCGGCTGGCGACGCGGATCGACCGCGTGGCGGCGACCGAGGGCGTCCTGCTCGACAGCACGACCAAGGATGAAATCCGCCAGCTCGAAAACGCGTTCGAAAAGATGGAAGACCGCCTGGCGATGGCGCGATCGCGCGAACAGCGGTCCTTCGACGTGCTGGTCAATGCGGCGGAACGCTATGCCATGGTGCTGTTCGACGATCGCGGGCAGCTCGTCCGTGCCAGCAAGGGGGCGCTCGACCTGTTCGGCGAGGAGGAACTGGAGCGCCTGGGCGCTGAATGGGGCCTTGCCGCCGAAGCTGCACCGTCGGGAAGCGGTCATGCGCGGCCGGGCCGCCAGTCGCGCATCATCGAGCGCACGCTCGCCGGCGGGCGCGAGGTATGGCTGGAGGAATTCCTTATCCCGCTGGTCGACGAGGCAGGCGCACCCTTTGGCACTGCCTATATCGGGCACGACATCACCGAAAAGCACCAGACGCAGCGCGCGATAGAGGAAAGCCTGCTCTATCTCGAACTGGCCCAGTCGAGTGCGCAGGCCGGCCATTTCTCGCTCGACCCCGAGACCATGCAACTGTCGATATCGACCTGGCTGCGCGAACGCGTGGGCGTGCCCAAGGACAGCATCTCGCTGGAAGAAGTGGCCGAACTGATCGACGAAAGCGTGCGCGAGGAAACGATGGCAGCCATCGCGCAGGCAATCGCGGCGCGGTCGGAATTCGCGTTCGAATCCACCGTGATCGGCGCCGATGGCGACCCCATGGCCGTGCTCGTCCGCGGCACCGCCGTGTTCGACGGGCCCGAAGAAGACGGCAATCTAGTCGGCTATTACGGCATCCTGCAGGACATCAGCGACCAGAAGGAAGCGGCCGAAGCACTGCTGCGCGCGCGCGACGAGGCCCGGGCTGAAGCGCGCGCGAAGACCGACCTGCTCGCAGTGATTTCGCACGAGATCCGCACTCCCATCGCGGGGATTCTCGGGCTGATCGACCAGATTCGCCGCGAACGGTCCGACGACGAGCGCAGCCGCGCACTGCGGCTGGTCGAGGATTCGTCGGAAGCGCTGCTCAAGACGCTCGACGCCACGTTGCAGCGCACCCGCAACGAGCGCGAGCTGCAGCAGGCCGGGCGCGAGGAGTTTCGCCCCGACGATCTGGTCGAACGGGTGGCCGAACTGTTCCGGCCGCTGGCGCGGCGCAAGGGCCTGGCGATCGATGTGGTGGCCCCTGCCGCCATGCCGGTCACCGGTCAGCCCGCCCGCATCCAGCAGATCCTAGCAAATTTCGTCTCCAACGCGGTGAAGTTCACCGCGTCCGGGCAGGTGACGCTGTCCTGTTCGGCCCCCACTGACGGATCCGATCGATGGACGTTCGTGGTGGAGGATACCGGCAGCGGCATCGCGCCGGAACGGATGAAGACCATTTTCGAACCGTTCGGGGGCAGCGCGCCGGATTCGCTGGGACGCGCTACGGGCAGCGGCCTCGGCCTGTCGATTACGCGCGACCTGGCCGAACAGCTGGGGGGCACGGTTACTGCCGAAAGCGCTGCCGGAGGGGGCACCCGGATGATCCTTACCCTGCCCCTGCCCACGGTGCCGGCAAGCGAACCGGTCGCCACCGACCGCGGGACCATCGCCATTCATCTGGCCCAAGCCTCGCTGGCCGTGCGTATCGAGGCGCTCGCCAGCGAACAGGGCTTCCGCATTCACGATCCAACGGCAGCCGATGAAACCGCAGTCGACCTGGTGGTCAGCGACGATCGCGGAATCATCGCCCAATACGGCGCCCCGCGCGCGGTGCTGATCGGCGACAGCGCACAGGCCGAAGGCGCCGAGGGAACCGTGATCGCCAGCGAGCGTGAAGTACTCGCTATCCTGCCCGATCTGCTGCAGGAGATCGCCCATGAACAGGATGCATGACATCCCCACCGAGCGCCAGATCGAGATACTGACGGCGCGGCTCGAACGCAGCGAACGCGCGCTGCGCGACGCCGAGACCGCGCTCGAGAAGCGGATGACGGAGCTGTTTCGCGCCAATCAGGATCTGAGCCTGCGCGAGACCGAACTGGCGCGCCGGCTGGAGGTTGAAAGTGCGCTGCTGCTCGGCGCTCTGTCCACTATCCAGATGGCCACGCTCTACGGCGAACGCGAACGGGGCTTCAGTTTTTCCGCCAGCGCCGCTTCGCTCTTCGGCCTGCCGCCGGGCGAGGAGATGACGATCGACAAGGTGGAGGCGGTGCTTCACCCGCTCGACCACCGCCGGATCATGCGCGAGACGTCGGCTTTCTTCGGCGAGTTGGAACCGGGCACCACGCGCGAATACGAGCACCGGATCGTCCGCCCCGTGGACGGCGAAACCCGCTGGCTGAGCTGGTCGATTGCCCGCAAGAAAGGCGACGACGCCCGTCCCGGCCACCTTCTGGCAACGGTTCGGGACATTACCGAGGAGCGGGCGAACGAGCGCAGCGTGCGCGCGCTGCAGCTCAGGGCGGAACGCCGGGTCCGCGAATTGGCCAAGCTCCAGGCCGAACTGGCCGCGGCGAAGGGCACGGTCGAGGAGACGCTCGGCGCGCGCAACCGGTTCATATCCGAAATGGCGCATGCCATCCGCACGCCCCTGCTCGCGCTGTCGGGCGGCCTCGAACTGCTCGAGACCGAAGTGCGCGAGGAAGGCGTGAAGGATCTGGCGGTGGCCCGCGACGCGGCAGAACAGCTGGGCGAGGTCGCATCGCGGCTGATCGAAGAGGCCGCTGCTGAGGGGAACGATCTGTCTGCCCCCTTCGGCAGCAAGACGCCCCCGCCCGTTCCCCAGTCACCGGCGGGCATCCCCGCACAGCCCCACGTGCTGGTGGCCGAAGACACCGAAAGCAATCGCTACGTGATCGAGCGCCTGCTGCACGATCTGGGCTGCACAGTGGTCCTGGTCGAGAACGGCGCTGCCGCGGTCGAAGCGGTGCGGCGCGAGCATTTCGATCTTGTGGTCATGGATGTGATGATGCCGATCATGAACGGCGAACAGGCAACGCAGACGATCCGCGGCCTGACGGGACCGGCAGCGCGCACCCCGATCATCGGCGTGACCGCGCACAGCCTCCAGTCCGAGCGCGAACGGCTGCTGTCGTCCGGAATGACCGCCTGTCTGGCCAAGCCGGTGCGCAAGGAGGCTCTGGAAACCGCGATCAGGACTGCGCTCATATCGGGGCGCGACGTGCGCAAGAACCAGGCGCGGTTCGATCACGACCTGTTCCGGCGGACTTTCGGTGACCTGCCTGCCGCCTACCGGGGCCGCATGCGCGACGCGGCCAAGAAGGACATCACCAAATACGCCGGGGAAGTGCTGGCTGCGGTCGACAGCGGCGACGAAGAGGCCTTTTCCCGCGCGGCGCATTCGCTGACCGGCGTGTCGCTCAACATCGGGGCCACCGGCATCGTCGAGGAACTGGCGCTCTACCGCGAGGGACGGCCGGGGGACGAGGCATCGATCGAACCCTTTCGCGAGGCGGTCGCCGCCTGTCTGCTGGAAATCGACGACCTGTACGATGCGCTCGTCCCCTACGATCAATAGGCGCCGCGTCCACCGATCACGGCCGGAACGGTCATCACCAGCAGCTTGAGATCGGTGACGAAGGACCGCTGGCGCAGATAGGCCCGGTCCATGATCGCCTGGCGCTGGAAGGGTATCTCGGCACGGCCCTTCACCTGCCAGGTGCAGGTGATGCCGGGCTTGCCGCGCAGGCGTTCCCACTGGCGGTTGCGATAGGCACCGGCCTCGGCAGGCAGCGCTGGACGCGGCCCGACCAGCGACATGCTGCCACCGAGCACGTTGAACAGCTGGGGCAATTCGTCGATCGACAGACGGCGGATGAACCGGCCGACGCGGGTGATCCGGGGATCGTCCTGCATCTTGAAGCAAGTTCCCGCCCGGTCGGACTGCGCCAGCAAGGCGGCCCGCCGTTCCTCGGCGTCGGTGAACATCGAACGGAACTTGATCATCGAAAAGGTGCGCCCGCCCGCGCCCACCCGGTTCTGCCGGAAGAAGACCGGGCCGCGATCTTCCGCCCAGATGGCGATTGCCGTGCAGATGAGCAGCGGCAGCAGCGCCATCAGCGCCAGCGACGCTGCGACGATATCGAACACCCGCTTGGCAGCGACATCCACGCGCTGACCCCAGCTGCGGACGCGCACCGCTTCATGAGCGGCATGCGCAAGAAACACCGCATTGCCGAGCATATAGCGCGACGCCATGCGGCGCGGTTCCATCGCGAGCCGCCAGATCCATTCGCTGCGCAATGCCCGCACGGCTTGCGGCGCGCGCGCGATGCGGCCCGAATAGTAATCGAACAGCCCGCCCACGCCCATGACGACCGGGACCTGCAGGCGGTGCCGGTTGCGCGCGATCCAGCCTTCCTGCAGCGGCGCGCCGAAGCCTACCAGCAGGATGCCCGCGCCGGAGGCGTTGATGCGTTCGATCAGGAGGTCTTCTTCGGCCCGGTCGAAATAGCCATGCTGGGTTCCGCGGATACGCAGCGCGGGCCATTCGCCGCATGCCCAGGCCGCCGTCCCGTCGGCAACGCCGGGCTGGCCGCCCAGCAGGAACAGGCCGGTGCCTTCGGTGGCCGCACGCTGGCAGATCAGCGGAAACAGATCAGTGCCGTTGAGGTTGTGAGGGACTTCCACGCCATTGAGACGCGCGGCGATTTCGACTCCGATGCCGTCGGGAAGGAGCAGATCGCTTTCCTGCAGATCGCGCCGGTACTGGGCATCGCGGCGCGCCAGATTGACGCAGTGCGCATTGATGAAATTGACCGCCGTGCGCTCACCCGCGCCGGCCCGGTCGACAATATGCGCGGCAGCCTTTTCGGGCGCCGCGCTGGCGAGGTCGAGGCCGAACAGGCTGATCGTGCGAAAGGGTTCGGCGATGCCAGCCACGGGGGCACCGAAGGCAATCGGATAGGCGGCAGTGCGAAGTGCGGAGGCGGGGAGATGCTTCATTGGGGGGCTCCTTGAGGAAAGTTGCCCCGAACTCCGCAAACGCTGTGCCAATCTTGTTAAACCACTGGTCTATATAGCTATTTGAGCGAACCCTTCGCTGCGCTCCCGTCAGCGTCACCATTCGCTTTTCGCAAAATGCAGCAGCGATCCGTTGCAATTTGCGAGAACCGCTGATGCAGATTGCAAGGCGCGGGTCTCGCCATTCCCGGGACCCGCAGAAACGTGTGGTTCCAGCATTTGGCATGGTCCTTGAAACCCATCGGGCAACTGCAACCCGAGGATCAAATGCGCCCCTTTCGCCAGACCTTTCAGACGCTGACCGGCTCCGCCCTGCTGCGGGGACTGTTTGCCTTCGGTTCCGCCGAGGCCGCGACGCGCGTTATCCGTCTGGGCGCGCTGCTGATCGTTGCCCGCCGCGTCACCCCCGACATTTTCGGGACCGCCGCGCTTGCGCTGAGCGTGTTCGAACTGGTCCGCGTGCTGGCCAACGCCGGGATCGGTCAGCGGCTCATCACGGCCACCGACGCCGAGCTTCCGGCGCTGTGCCGTACTGCCTATCGCCTGTTCTGGATGCTGTGCCTTGGCGTTGCGGCAGTCCAGTTGGCGGCGGCCGCGGTGCTCGCGGCCGTGTTCGACCTTCCCCAGGTGGGGCAGATGCTGGCCGCGCTGTCGCTTGTCTATTGCGTCATGCCGCCGGGCCTGGTGCAGATATTCCTGACCATGCGCGCGATGCGCATGCCCGCCGTCGCACGGATCGCCGCGACGCAGAACATCGTCGACAGCGCGCTGACCGTGTCGCTGGTGCTGATCTGGCCGACCGCCTGGGCGATCGTCCTGCCCAAGCTGCTCGCCGCCCCGGTGTGGACGGTGCTTGCGCGCCGTTCGACCCGCTGGACCAACTCGCCTGCGGTGAGCCCCGCAAGCTGGCGTGCTTTCGCGCTGATGGGGCCGTCGATCCTGGCGACCGAAATGCTGTCTGCGCTGCGCCTGAACGCGGACAAGCTGGTCGTCGGCGCGCTGTTCGGCACCGAGGTGCTGGGGATCTATTATTTCGCGTTCAATACCGGGCTGGGGATCACCCAGAGCTTCGTTGCAGCGTGCAATCTCGTGGTTTTCCCGCATTTGGCGAAGACCGCGGCCAGCGAAGGCGCGGCGGAGTTCCGCAAGGCCTTCGCCACCGGACTGGCGATGCTGGCCCCGGTGGTCGCCGCACAGGCTTTGCTTGCCCCCTTCTACGTGCCGCTGGTCTTCGGCGAAACTTGGATCCCGGCCGTACCCTATATCGCCGTGCTCTCGCTCGCCGCGCTGCCGCTCTACGCCGGCTCGCTGGTCGGCGCGGCCCTGCGCGTCGAAGGCCGCCCGCAGCACGAAACGCTGCTGACCGCCGCCGGGAGCGCCGCCGCGCTGACTGGCCTTGCTGCCGGCGCACCGTTCGGACTGGAGGCCGCCTGCCTCGGCTACGGTGCAGGCCTGGCGCTGATCTTCCTGCCAGCGGCGTTCCGCCGCCTGGTCAAACCCGCTTCCCCCGCTTTCCAAACCGAAGGAGCCGTCTGATGAGCACGCCCCGTTTTTCCGTCGTGATCGCTGCCTACAACGCGCAGCGGACCATCGCCGAGACGATCGACAGCGTTCTGGCGCAAAGCGAAACCGATTTCGAAATCGTCGCGATCGACGATGGATCGAGCGACGGCACGCTGCAGATCCTGCTTGGCTATGCCGCCGTTGACGAACGCGTCCGCGTCGCCT
>Ga0098074_1000251_pt1 | contig 42220 bp, 79 predicted proteins | sample 32_taG_FD_75064 | JGI IMG/M metagenome (GOLD analysis project Ga0098074, IMG submission 75064) | Marine viral communities from the Gulf of Mexico - 32_GoM_OMZ_CsCl metaG | ecosystem: Environmental > Aquatic > Marine > Oceanic | place: Atlantic Ocean: Gulf of Mexico | collected 2015-07-12 | reverse complement strand
TGTGGTGGTAAGACATGTCCAACCTTCAAGGAGGGTTTAAGTTGCGAATACTTCGATAAAAAACAACTTAAACATGCAACGCTTTATCGCTTTCAAATAATAAAGTGTTGGGCTGTCTCTTGACACCTTGGCTTTTTAAACTGGTAGAACAAAAAACACTTTGTCAAGAGTGTTGGATAACAGCAATATTACTAGCCTTACCTCAACCACTATTAAATTATAAAAATAAAAATAACTTTTTGTCAACAATTTATTTACTTAATGTAAAAAACATTTAATATAGAAAACTATGAAACTTAAAGAATATATTCAAAAAGTGGGAGAGCAGGAGTTAGCCGATAAAATGAACGTGTCAAAAAATACTATTATTTCTTGGCGATATGGTGCAAGACAACCTTCAGTTAAACAAGCAAAAAAACTCATTAGCATGACAGGACGTGCTTTAGATTGGGAAGATATTTATGGTCCAGTAAATTTGCAAAAAGATCCTGTCGTAGTGAGTGATGAGCTATAAAGAAGACGACAAGCCTAAAGATTTAATAAAAAAATATTGGGCTGATGGATGTCATTTAATCCCTTGTGGGTCTACCAGAGACCCCATTCCAGAGTACTTTCGTAAGAAACACCCCTTTGAAGATGATTTTGGCTTGGCTCGTAAATGGGCTAAGACCCCAAGAGTAAAGTGGTCTGAGTATATAAAAAGAAAACCAAACAAATCAGACATAACTAATTGGTATCAAAAGTTCCCTAACTGTAATTGGGCTGCCATCACAGGTATAAACTTTGTAGTCTTGGACGCTGATACTTATGACGCTTGTATGTTTGTAGAGAAGTCTGGCATAACAAAAACACCCATGAAACAAAAGACACCTAGAGGTGGGTATCACTATTTCTACTCTATATCAGATCATATTATAAAGAACACAACAGGTAGACTAGATGTAAGGGGACAAGGTGGCTATGTCATGATGCAACCATCTAATGATTATGAGCTTGAACTAGATGAAGAGATAAGTTCTTTCAGTGATTTACCTAAACTTTCCATGCAAGATATAAATAGTATTTACGACTACAACAACAAGGGCAAGGTATCAAAAGAGAACTCAACGATACTAGCAACTGACGGAGTTGGCGAGGGACAGAGGAACGATACCCTGGCTAGATTAGTTGGCAAATGGATAAGAGAGGGTTGGGGTTTGCGTGAAGTAATTATAAAAGCTTTGGACTGGAATCAAACAAACAAACCACCTATGCAACTAGAAGAAGTTATGCAAACAGTAAACAGTATCTGTTCAGGACATGTGCGAAGAAACCCAGATGACCTTGATGCAGGTATACACAAATGGAAAACAAGTGAGTGGCAGATAAAACTAGCAGACGAACTAAAAGAAATAATGGATCAAGAAGACCCCATTGAACAACAAAAGAAAACAGAAACACAAAAAGACCCATTAGGTTTAAAACCTTTCAACAATGATTTTTGGGAAGGTATGGACGCAGGTAGAATAGAACAGTATTGGGGTGATTGTTTCATCTTCCAGGAGTCTAGGGTGTTGTTGGTTGGTAAACCTAAAATAGGAAAGTCACATTGGCTTGGGGCTTTCGCTGCCGCTGCCACAACAGGCACAGAGTTTATGGGCAAACAGTTTTCTCGTCCCTTGAAAGTGATGTGGCTACAAGCAGAAATCATACATGAGTTTCTAAAGAACAGAGTAGATATGTATTACCAACCTTTTGAACACGATGAAGAACTTTTACAACTTGGTAAATCAAACTTGATAGCATCAGGCAGATTGAGAAAAAATATCATGAGAGATGCAGACATGGATGACATAGCACAGAGTATTGACTATCACAAACCAGACTTGCTTATGATTGACCCAATAATTAATTTTTTTAGTGGGGAAGAAAACTCAAACCAAGAAGTGCATGAGATGTTATCCCGTGTTGATAAACTTATAGAAATGTTCAAAGTTGCTTGTATCATTGCACACCACACTGGGAAAGAAAGAGCAGACGATTTAACTTTTATGTCTGCAAGAGGTGGCTCTGCCTTCGCAGGTTGGATGGACTCTGGTATAAAACTTTTAGGCACAAAACCAAACATTACATTATTTTATGAAGCTCGAAATGCCAAAGAGCCAGAACAACATAACGCATACTTTGATTACCAAGAAGGTTGTTTCAAGATGGTGCAACCAAAAGAAGGTCCAGACGAAGTAGCTATAGCAAAGGTGGTAGCAAAGGCTATGGACAAACATAAGTTCTACACAAGACAAGACTTAGAGATATTAGCAAGACAGGCATTGAAAGAAGCAGATCAAGCTAGTGGTGAGAGAGCGGGTAGATATGCAGTAAGTTATGTCACAAAATATTTAGGGCATGTTGTAAAAGTTTACCAACAGCCAGGTAAGAACACATGGTATTTCTTGGCAGAGAATAAGGCCAAAAGACCTTGGGAAGATAAATGAAGATAGACAAAAAAGCCTTTAAGGAATCTGTAGCAGACACAATGTTGGGACTAGCAATAAACTTTCCTATGGTTTACATAACTCTAAGTATCTGTTTACTTTTTACCACAGACGCTTTTGTTATAACAATAGTGCAAACGATAGTCATAACTATCATTGCTATAATAAGAAGATACGCTACAAGATTATGGTTTAAACAAAGGAATGGCGATTAAGGTATTAAGTTTATTTGATGGTATGAGTTGTGGGCAGATAGCCCTAGATCAATTAGGTATAGAGGTTGACACTTACTATGCAAGTGAAATAGATAAATATGCTATCGAGATAACACAAAAAAACTTTCCCGAAACAATACAAGTTGGTGACATTACAAAACTAGATCCTAAAGATTTCGCAGACGTAGATTTAATTATGGGTGGTAGTCCGTGTCAAGGTTTTAGTTTTGCAGGCAAACAATTAGCATTTGATGACCCAAGGTCTGCATTGTTTTTTGAGTTTATTCGTATGCTCAAAGCAATCAAGCCTAAGTATTTTTTATTAGAGAATGTCAGAATGAAGAAAGAGTTTCTAGATATTATTTCACAGCAAGTATCAGAGTGTTATCCAGAGATTACTTTCGGCATACAACCTATATTAATAAATAGCTCTTTGGTATCAGCACAAAATCGACAAAGATATTATTGGACAAATATTTCAAATATAAAACAACCAGAAGAGAGAGGTATTGTATTAAGAGATATATTAGAAAATGATGTGGACAACGAATTTTATCATGGCAAGAAATCAATAGAATATATGGAAAGAAGCAATGATAAATGGCAACAAACAGGAACAAGAAGAGCAGATAGATACGAGCAAACAGCAGATAAGAAAAAGTCTTTTACCATAACAGAAAACTGGCATAAAGGAGTCCCATATAACTATTTTAAAGAAACCAAACCAAAACAAGTTGGTAAACTAATTGAACAAGTTAAGGTTAGAAAACATCAGGTAGATATACCTAAATTACAAACATGTATTTTAGATCACTATGCCAAGTGTGGTAAAGACAAAAAGAAAATAGCAAAAGAGTTAAATGATAAATACTCTACAGTAGAACATTACTTTAGAAAGTTGGGTAGTGACTTTTTTTCAATACCCTCAGAAGAACATTGGCCTCAGTTAAAAAAAATATTAGGTATTGAAACAAATAAATTTGATAAACAAATTATGGAGTTTGAATTTAGAGATGGTGTCTTTGAAACAAAACAAAGAGTTTACAGTGATGAAGGCAAGTCACCTACTCTTACTCATGGTAGTGCAGATAAACTTATACAAGTTGGCATAGCTGCCGACATAAGTGGTCACGATATTTTAAAAAGAGTTTATAGCCCAGAAGGTAAATCTCCGACATTGAATACTATGGGTGGTGGTAACAGAGAGCCGAAGGTGGCCCAAGAAAATCTGACCTGGAGAAAACTAACACCTCTTGAATGTGAAAGATTACAGACTGTGCCAGACAATTATACAGAGGGTGTTAGCAACACTCAAAGATACAAGATGCTTGGTAATGGTTGGACAGTCGAGGTTATCAAACACATATTAGGTGACATCAAATGATACTTTACAAAGAGATTGACCTTGACAAGTCTTGGCGGGAAGATTGTAAAATTAGATCTAAAGTAGATGAGTGTTGGATAAAGAGAGAGCAATATAGAAACATGTTTGAGAATGCTATAGATATGTATTTGGCGACAGGTGCAAAAACAAAACTGATACATATTCCTGAATGGATTTATGAGAGTATAAACAGGGAGATAACATAATGCCTAAAAAAACTAAGTTTGGTTTGAGCAATGCTCATGTGCCTGTATGTGGTGTCAGGGGTAAGAAGACTTCACAAGGCAGAGGTAATCTTGGAACTTCAACCATGAACAAAAACATGAGACGCAGTTATAAAAAATACAAAGGACAAGGTAGATGATAAAAAGAGAAATAGGCAAAGCAACTTTGTATTGCGCAGATTGCAAAGATGTTTTGCCTTTACTTAAAGACATAGACTCCTGTGTGACAGACCCTCCATACGGCCTATCTTTCATGGGCAAAGGTTGGGATTATGATGTGCCTGGTCAGGATATTTGGTCACTTGTTTTTAGCAGTCTCAAACAGGGTAGTCACCTGTTATCTTTTTTTGGCTCAAGAACTTATCACAGAGGAGTGATACCTATAGAAGATGCAGGTTTTGAGATACGAGATCAGTTAATGTGGCTATATGGCAGTGGCTTTCCTAAGTCTTTAAACATTGGCAAGGCAGTAGATAAGCTACAGGGCAATGAAAGGGAAGTTGTCGGACAAATGAAGACACATGATATTAGGGGCAATGCAATGATGGAAGCAACTGTTCCTGAGTTAAAAAAACAAAAACAAGGAATTGACGTACCAATAACCAAAGGCAATAGTGAATGGGAGGGGTGGGGTACAGCACTAAAACCTGCACATGAGCCGATAGTCATGGCAAGAAAACCGATACCAAAAACAATAGCCGAGAATGTCTTAGAGCATGGTGTCGGTGGTATCAATATTGATGAATGTCGGGTTGAAACAAATCCAGAGGTTGATGATATGTTGAAAGAAGTTGAAAGAGTACAGAGAGATGAAAGTAATGTATGGTCTAATAAAAATTCTGGTTTTAAAAAAGAAAATAATAATTTAACAGGAGTTCCAATAAAGGGCAGATACCCTGCCAATGTCATTCACGATGGCTCTGAGGTTGTGCAAGATATATTCGCTGATAAAGCTAGATATTTCTATTGTGCGAAAGCAAGTAAAAAAGATAGAGATGAGGGTTTAAACGAGTTTCAATATAAGCAATCATCTAGTATGTCAGGAAGAAGAAAGCCAGAAAATATGTCTGACTATAAAATAGACAATGATGTTACAGGTAGATTTGTCACAGAAAGGAAAAACATACATCCGACAGTCAAACCTACAGATCTTATGAAATATCTTTGCACTTTAGTCACACCGAAAGAGGGCATTGTACTTGATCCGTTCATGGGTAGTGGTAGCACAGGTAAAGCAGCTTTACAAAAAGGTTTTCGTTTTGTGGGTATAGAAATGAATGAGGAGTATTTCGAGATAGCTTGTAGCAGAATAGAAGCTGCTCAAAAAGGACAAGGAGAAATGTTTTAATATTGTGAGTAAAGGTAGTAAAAGAAGACCGAGACAGATTAAAGAACAGACTTTCAAAGATAATTGGGACAAGATCTTTGGTAGTAAAAAGAAGAAAGAAAGTATTAATAAATTAAAGAGGTCATGCGCAGATAGCTTACACCCAATTTACTTAAATTTGCGTGTGGCCTCACTGCTTGGTTGGTTAAAAAATAGGCAATTGGTGTTTAGTTTTGGGAGTGCTATGGGGTCTCGTAGAGAGGAGAATGTGGGGCTAAAGTGGTTGTGCAATGGGAAAAATGTAAATTGCACAGCGTTAGCTGAAAGCCCCATTCTTATGGGATTTCTTGGTATGTGCGGTTGTGCAATTGCACATGCCTGCACATGCGCACAGCGTGGCTTGAAAGCCTTATGTTTAGAGGTATGTGCAGTTGTGCAGTTGTGCAACCCTCTAAAGAGGGGGAAGGAAGTGGGTAATAAACCCACCTTCCATTGCTCACGCATAGATGAAAAAGGTAGAGTAAAGTAGAAAAGTAAAAATGAAAAAAAAGGAATTGACAAAAAAGCAAGAGAAGTTTGTTGACCTGATGGTTTATCATGATTATAACCAAACTCAATGTGCGAACTTAGCAGGGTATTCTAATCCTGGAGTTGCAGCTACACGCATGATGAAAGACCCAGAGTTTGAACATATCAGAGCAAAGATTAGAGATCTAAAAGCTATTCAAAGAAAGAAGAACGAAATAACTTTTGAAAAAATTGCGACCAAGCTATCAGAGATTAGAGATAGAGCTATGGATGATGGTTCTTATGGCCCTGCTGTTGCCGCTGAAGTTGCAAGGGCGAAACTTGCAGGACTTATGGTGGATAAGAAAGAATACAAGATACATAAGATAGATAGTATGTCGAGAGAACAGTTAGAAATGCGACTTAACGAACTGATGTTGGACAATCAATTGACTATCGAAGCTAAGTTGAAAGAAGAGAAGGATTAGTTATTTGGTTTCAGTTATTTCTTTAATGCGATCTTCTGCGTTCTTAAGTTGTTTGTTGCAATACTTTATAATTTTTTGACCTTTCTCAAACAAGTTCATTGATTCTTCTAGGTCTATCTCGTTGCCCTCTAGTTTATCAACAATCTCTTGAACTTCTTTGATACCTCTCTCGAAACTCATTCCGAGATACTAACATGACTTTATTCTATTCGCCAAATCCTGTATCTAGAATTTGCGTCCCTTCTCATTCTAAATTTTTTAGGCTTGAACTCAGACCTGTAAAAATGTTGTCTGTATTTGTAAGCTTGTTTCTTAGACAAGTCACCTATACTTTCACCTACACCTAGATTGTATAAAGTCTGCACGAATGGAGAATAAAATCTAGGCATAGGAATGTATTTATCTACTTTGAATTTTTTCACTATACTGTTCTTTGAAACATAGCCAGGCGTTTCTTTTAGATAATTTTTCCTCGCCATTATAACTGCGTTCAGTATTAACTGCCCATAACCAATAGCTAAAATTTCTTAGTATTGTTTGGCTTGGATCAAAACTATAGTCTTCTGTATGCCCAAATCTAATTGCCTTATTCATCATACCAATCTCCGCAGACAAAAAGACAACCCCAAGCAAAATACTTATAAAGTATTAAGGCTACTAACGGCACTAAGATAATTCCCCACTCTAATAATTTGTCTTTATTTTTTTGGGTTATTTTCATTTCTCTCTCCCTTTTTTATTTCTTGACAGGACAAGACTTCCTCATGCTCATCACAAGCTATAGCACAGATGTTGCCCTCTCTTATATTTTTATTTAACAATCTAGACGCAGACCTGATAGCTTGTTCATCACCATCTGCGTCCACACAAAAATTCGCAACGAAAGTTTGTTTTATTTTAATTTCAAACTTACTCATGAGTATTTGTTTTATCCAATAAGTTTATAGGATAAATGTTTATTATAAAATTACCATCTTGGTAAGTGTCTATTCTAAACTCATCAGCTTCCTCGTAAGAATCAAATAAACCAAAAGATGTGACAAGAGGTTGATGTGAGTTAGGATCTCCATACTCAACCAACATTATGTATTTTGTTGGACTGTCCATGAAACCTCTCCTATTTTTTCCACATATCTTTATAAAGTCTTTTAGCTAATTTGGTTTCCCCATTAACAAAAGAATGAATACTATCAACCATAATTTCATGCTTGATTTTATTATTGGCTATTGATGTTAGTAATACTTCTGTATCATTACCATCAAAAGTATCAAGCCAATCTTTAACTTCGTTTGAACTAAACATGATCATATTTATTCTTCCCCCTCACTATTAAACCAAACTGCAAAACCTACTGCCATTGATACAAACAGTAAGTACAATATTATTATTTCAGCATTCATTAGACACTTCCTCTATTGTTAGTTCAACACCTAATTCAGTTTCTATAACACTTTCAAACTTACAACTTTCAAGATTATGATTTTTTAAATGATAAAAAATTACTTCATCATTATCGTCAAACTTTTTTAAAGTCTTTATAAGGTCTTTAACTTTCATCATTTATCTCCTCACTTAAATGTTTGTCCCTCGTTCTCTTTATAATCTAACCACAAATGAACTATATCTCCTTTAGGGTGTAGGTAATGCTCATGTACCTTATTATTAGTCACAGCTCCCTTAACTGTTAATCCTAAATCGTTTCTTACTATTAAATATAAATCGTCATTATCTTTATATTCGTTTAAAATATCTTTTAAGTCTTTAACTTTCATCATTCTGCTCCTCATTAAAGTGTATAGAATGTGATTCAGAAGTTATCATTTTATCTACATTAATATTTATACAGGTGGTGTTATCTGGTAAATTAAAGACTTTGCATACAGTTATCCAATCATCTTCATTTTTAAAATCGGATTCCCAAAATGTATATTTATTCATCATTCATCTCCTATGTTATGTAATCCGTTGGACTAAATTTAATAATTTCTGCTAAATGCACTTTATTGCTTTGAGGTAAGAACGCATAACTATTTACACGAGTGCCTTTGTATTCATCTACTAAACTGCGAGCCTGTTCTTCTGTTTCAGCTTGCACAACATAGGTAGAAAACCAAGTGCCTGTATGTTCCACAGTAAGTGCGTATTTTCTCAAATCTTTTCTCTCAGAGTTATTCTCATAATCTGCGAGCTTTTGATTTAGAATTTCGTTTTCTTTTAAAAGTTTTCTCAATAACTTTTTATCTTCAACTGACATAATTCTCCTCACTATCCTAGATAGTTAAACCCCATAATCAAAGGGTGACAAATCTAGGTCTGCCAAAAGATATGTGACATCACAATCGCCACCTTCATAACCCAAAAGATCTTTATGCTCTTTTTGGTAAATACTATTCAACTCCTGCTCAGTTTCAAAACCCTGTTCAAAAGCTTTCTCGAAAGCCTTAACCTTATCGTCAAAGTCCTTGCGTTCTAAGAAGTTAAAGTAAGGCACATTAAATGTTTTTCCCATAATGTTTCCTCAGTTAATAAGATTGTTGAACTCGTCCCAATCTTCATCTCTTATTTCCACACACAAGATTTCCTTGTATGGTTTCTTATACTTCAGTTCCATCTTTCTCCTAAACAAAAAAGATTTCACTTCACGAATAAACTTTTTAATTATCATTAGCATTTGCTCTCTCCTCTACTTTTTCCCAAACTCGACTAAATCTTTCGAGCCATTCTTTTTGCTCTTGGGTTTTGTAGTTTCCACCAATTATGCTTTCTAAAGCACAACAATGCTCTAACTTATTTTCCTCATAGAAGTTATAAAGAATGTCACACATATAATTAAAAAGTGTGAACTCTCTATCTTTAAAATATTTCATTCAACTCCCCCTCTGTTGTGATACTTGGCTAACTTATCAACTAAATTATTGAAGTCTTTATGTGTCACATTTTGACCATTAAAACATTCAGGATTGTCATTGATAGTTTCAAGTATCGGATTTTTTGGTGGGTTGTTAGACAGTTCCTTACAGTAATACATATCATGTAGGTCTATAAGTTCTTGGATAATCGCTAATTCTTTTTTGGTAAATTCTAAACTCATTTTTTCTCCTCATCGTCTGCTTTGATAAAAAACATTCTTAAAATGTTTTCTACATCATCTACAATGTCGCAAAACTCGTCTTGTTTTTCTTCTGTTTTAGTTCCATCATCATTGTAGATTGGGTCAAGTGATGAATACTCTAAAACATATTCCGAAAGTCTTGCGTAGAGTTCAACCCATTTTGTAGTTGGTAAAACTATTTTTTTACTATCGCTCATTCTTCCCCCTCATCTTCAACTATTGACCAACACAAACCACAACCCAAGTCGTACAAGGTTTCGTTCAGTAAAAGATCATTTTTAAATCCCATATATTTTTTTGGCTTAACACTTATGATGTCTTCAAGAAGTTCCATACTGTCTGAGCATAAATTTTCGTAAACGAATTTCATTTCTATTTTTACAAATTTATCTCGTTCACTTTTGGGAAACAAAGGTATTGCCCAACCATTCCAAGATGGATTTTCTAAATCAAGGTAGCCATCAAAGGTTTCTTCTAGTCCTTCTAGCTCGAAAGTTTTTTTGACTAAATTCATTCCTCCTCCTTTGACCATACTTCATCTTCAGGTATTGCAATAGTATTACCACCCTCTCCATTACTACCATCTAATGCCCACACATAAAGTCTGTTGCCCAACAACTTTTTAACTTTTGGCATATCTTCTTCAATAATTTTGCACCAAAAATTTTCTGTTGTTGTGTATCTGATACCTTCCATATTGATATCTGTTCTGTCAAAAGTGACCATAGAGTTCTGACTAAATGTTTTTATTTGTTTCATTTTTTCTCCTTACCTAAAACTTTGTCATAAATCATATTGACATGATTTGCTATATCAATCTTGTCAATTAAATCTGCGTATCTGCGTTCATCTGCTTGACTAGGGCAATCATTTTTCTTAACCCTACTCAAAGCAAATCTCACCATTTCTAATTCTTCTTTGCTAAGTTTCACTTTTTCTCCTTATGAAATTTTCTAAATTTTTCTTCAATGCTTTTAAATAGTTTTTCTACTTTCTTTCTTGAGTAGCCATAATCTTGTTGCAACCACTCAGGCATAAAATCGTTTCTCATAGTGTCGTCACCACTATCCATGTCAAAAGAAATTTCTAACAATTCCATTTCTTCTTTGGTAAATCTAATCATTCTTTCTCCTCATCAAAACCTAAATAATATTTCATATTATCCTTCGCCCATTGAGTTTGAGGTCTTTTATTTTTTAGAGATCTGAGAGCCTTCCCTTCCCACTCTCCACATTCCTCTCTCTCTGCGTTTAAATTTTCTAAACTATCTATTTGAACATGAGTGTGAGTATTAAAACCACAATCATAACAATAGGTACTTTCTAAATTAAATGGTTTCCAATCAACCACTATCTCGTATTTGTCGCTATTACAATTTGGACAAGTTCCACTATCAGAACAACCACTCATTATTCTTCCCCCTTATCTCTTTTGTAAGGCTTATCATGTTCTCCTATCTTTATTCCATATTTAAATGAGATAGGATTATTTGAAACCTCTATGCCATAATCTTCTACAAATGTTTCTATATCTAAATCAATATTAAATTTTTCTTCTAACATTTTTAAATCAGCAGTAGAAAAACCATCAAAACATTCTATTTCAAAAAAGGGAGTGTATTTTTTTCCTGTTTCAAGAGAAACAATATCCTCATATTCTCCCTCGTAGTAATTAAATTCGTTGAACATAATTATAGGATATGGCTCGTAGTTCTTTGAAAGTAAATTAGAATTATCTTTATCAGTTCTACTTAACAGACATTCAATTCTATAAGAACACCAACTGTCATATGCGTCCTCATGAAATGGCTCAGACAAAACTGCCCAAGTTTCTACATAGTCATCATACTTTTCTTTGTATGTGAACTTTATTCGTTCTTTAATATTTTTCATTTTAGTTTTCTCCTTAATTAAAAACATAATCTTATTATATACCAAATGTATAGTTTCATACAATGTTTATACAAAAGTAAATGATAATGGAAAATAAAAAAGAAAATCGAAACAATAATATTTAATCTCACTTCCCCCCTCTCAGACAGAAGTTCGGAAAATTTTTGAGCATTTTAGTTATAGGTCTGCCGATTAATCTGCGCCCAGGTAAATTAATCTGCGCCCAGGTAAATTAATCTGCGCCCTGACACTTCCCATGTGCGAGCCGAGTTGTTTATAAATCTGCGAGCTTGTGCGTCCAGGAAATCTGCGAGCCGATAGGTAAAAAAAAGGCCCGACTTTTACATCGGGCCACACATTCACACACTTGGAGAAAACTTATGAAAGTGAACAGTTCCAATTCTAAATCAAAACTGCGAGCTTTTGCAAATTTAATGTGCGAACATGAAAAAACCTGGCAGTGTCTAAATATTTTTGAGGGGAGAACACCACCAGGTTTTTATTACTTTAGATCTATTTGCTTTTCCATCTCCTCATAATAAAAATCATCTGCTTGTTCTAAAAGATTTTCTACACCATATAATTGGTGCAGTTCTTTTTGCCATTGGACTTCATTAGGCTCACTTTTAATTTGATTTCTAGCGACACCAATTAAACACCTAATGACCTCTAATGATGTTTCTAGTTCTTTACTTTCTCTTTTATGTGTTAATCTCATTACTTCCATAATAAACTAGGGGTATATTTCTATACCCCCCCTCCCTTATTCGTTTGGAAACTTAGTACCCAACAACCAAAGGTTAAACACTTTGATTGCATCTTCTCTTGTTAACTCGAGTTCTCTCCTAATGAGAAAAAATTCTCTTGGGTCGCCCTCTGGTATATGGTACAACATATCGTAAGCAGAACAGCCGTTAGATAATTCTTCAAGTTCTAAAGTTGACCATGCCACCTGGTTTGAACTTGTAATGTTGTCATCATCTAAATATTCTTGTGCTGTTTCGTATCTAACTAAACTCATGGCTTTATTCCTCCCACTCATTTTTAAGTTGATATTCTTTCCCTGTAAATTTTACTGGAAAGTGTGATTTATTTTTTTCCAGTATGTAATCTACTAGCTCGTTAAATTCTTCATCGGTCATAGTTTGCTCATGCCCTCCGTCAAATTCACGCTTAACAATTTTTCCATTCTTAACCCAGTAAACTCCATTGTCGCCATTGTCTGTGTCCATGTTTGCATAAACACCCACGCCAATGGATAGAGTACCACCAAGAAAGTTTGAGATAACTTGGCAAAGTCTAGCTAGTGAATATTGGTCATCCCCCAACCTAATGCCTAGTATCTTGGCACATTTTAGAAAAGCTTCAACGCTAGGGCGTCCACCATTCCAATGTAAATAAATTGATGGGCTATACTTTTTTGGCACGCCCTCAACTTCGGTAGATATTACGGCTCTATTTCCCATAATAAATTTTCTCCATAACACAATTACATAATTGCAACTGATAGTATTATTATCAGATATTATATACAAAATGTAAAGTAAAAAAAGCAGGTGGCAAAATAGGAAGGTAGGACCATAACAAAGTTTCTGCGATCCGATCCGTTTATATTTTGTGCGAGCTAGTGCATAAAAATATTTCTGCGAGCGAGTGCATAGAATATTTTAGATATGGATCTATTTGATATAGATCTATTTGCATACACAAAAAAAGCCAGGCACAAGTCCTGGCTCTTTAAGTCTTTGTTATCTAGTCTTCTTCTTCTAGATAACCTTTGAATGCTCCCAAGTATATTGCTGTGGCTATCACTAATGCTATTAGTGAAGCCAGAGATAACAACGTAGCTAAGAGTATAAATATTTCATGTAGCATTTTAACCTCTCTTAATTTATAAAAATTCCAATTACAATACCTATCATCAAACAGATCAGATAGTTTCTATTTCTTTTTGGTCTTGTCTTATTCCAAAAATCTATTTCGTAACAGTTCCATTTATTATTTTTCATAATAAAAGCTAGGGCATTTCTGCCCTAGCACTCCTGTTATATAACCCTATCTCTAAGAGTTACGACCATAGTTGGCTTAACTTCATAGCCTTGTCTATGTCTTACATGATAGTGAATTTCATTCTTACTATCTCCTATCATGCCATCAATAGAAACTGAGTTTCTAACAGGCTCGATAGTATTGGTCTCATTAGTCCAAGTCTTCCAACCTTTGCCAACGAGTATCGAGTTTGATCTAACAATTAGATTAGACTTTACAGCGTTCTTAATTCTACTCTCAGCAGAATTAAGTTGCTTTTTACATTCGAGATAATCCATTACAGATTTGTCTCTTTCAAGTTTAGCAATTTTACTTGCTAGTCTTTTTCTTAAAACTAAGTCTTTCATAGTTTTCTCCGTTTACAGTAATCTTAATTGATTACTTACAGTAATCTTAACATATTAATTATACAATTTGTATAGTTTATTAAAAATAAATACTACTTTTTTTTTGGGACTCTTTTGGACGCCAGGTCAAATTATGTAGAAAGTTTTTTTTTAAGGGGGACACCCCAAAAAAAGGCGGTGTATGCTGTACGTGCGCACATGTAAATAACAATAACCACATACAATTACCAAAAAAATAGATTTGGGACCCCTATTCAGATACTATACTAACAATGAGATGGAGCTTTGACTTTCATGATATAAATATTCCAACTAGCGCCCATGTCTTAGTAAGAGACATCAAACAAAAAAATTATGATCATGACGCTCATGGTAATAAGGTTTGGAACTCTTGCTTGGCTTTGATGGATTATCTATCTGAGGTAGACATAAAAGACCTAGAAGTTATGGATGTTGGTTGTGGTTGGGGTGTGCTTTCTAGTTTTTTGGCAAAGAAAGGCGCCAATGTGCAATCGGTTGATTGTGATAAAAGCATACAGCCTTACTATCAATTGATAAAAGAACTAAACAATACAAGTTCAATGTTAAGAATAGCTGACATAGCAAACTTAGAAGAAAGAGATTTTGCAAATATTGATTGGATTGTTGGTTCAGATATTTGTTTTTGGGATGAACAAATACAAATGTACGTCAAGATGATAAGAACAGCACTTGAATCTGGCGTAGCTGAGATTTTAATAGCTGACCCAGGTCGAGAAACTTTTTGGAAACTAGAACAATATTGCAATGCTTTTTGTAATCCAGAAATTGTAGAGATACAATTAAATGAGCCTAGAAAAGTAAAAGCTTATGTAATGTGTATAGATTCTTGGTGTAGACAATGAAAAACTTTGAGCATGTAGCTGACGATAAATTGCGTGAGATCTTAATGATCAAGGAACGCTTACAACAAATAGATAACAAAACCCAAGCCAAAAAGGATTTTTTGAGTTATATCAAAGCAGTCTGGGACGGCTTTGTTGAGGGCGAACACCATAAACTTTTTGCCCGTAAGCTTGAAGATGTAGCTCGTGGCAAAATAAAACGTCTAATAGTAAACATGCCCCCACGTCACACCAAGTCAGAATTTGCTTCAGTTTATTTTCCGTCTTACATGATGGGCTTGAAACCTGACATGAAAATTATGCAAACCACACACACGGCAGAACTCTCACAAAGGTTTGGGCGTAAAGTAAGAAACCTTATGGACACCGAAGAATACAAAAGAGTTTTTGACAATGTGACTCTATCGGCTGATTCCAAGTCAGCAGGTCGTTGGGAAACCAGTGCAGGTGGCGAATACTTTGCAGCGGGTGTAGGTGGAGCTATTACAGGTCGAGGTGCTGATTTATTAATCATAGACGATCCACATTCTGAGCAAGATGCGCTGTCGCCCTCGGCACTTGAGTCGGCTTACGAGTGGTACACTTCTGGACCTCGACAGCGTTTACAGCCTGGCGGTTCTATCGTTGTAGTCATGACTCGTTGGTCAACACTAGACTTAACTGAAAAATTAATTAGGCGTATGGGTGAGGCTCACGCTGACCAATGGGAAGTGGTTGAGTTGCCAGCTATACTTGATAGCGGTGAACCTTTATGGCCAGAGTTTTGGAAGTTAGAAGAACTCGAAGCTGTGAAAGCATCTTTGCCGATTGCTAAATGGAACTCACAATATATGCAAAACCCAACCTCTGAAGAGGGTGCTATCATTAAAAGAGAGTGGTGGCGTGTTTGGGGCAAAGATCATCCACCAGAACCAAGCTATGTTTTACAATCTTACGATACTGCTTTTTCTAAAAAAGAAACTGCTGACTACTCAGCCATAACAACATGGGGAGTGTTTCGCCCCAACTCTGATGCTCCTGAATCTATATTCTTATTAGACGCTAAACGTGGGCGTTGGGATTTTCCAGAACTAAAAGCTATCGCTAATGAAGAATATCATTATTGGCAACCTGACGCAGTTTTGATAGAATCACAAGCAAGCGGCACGCCTTTGACTCACGAGTTGCGCATGGCGGGAATACCTGTAGTTAATTACAGGCCTACCAGAGGCAAAGACAAGACAACTCGTGTGCATTCTGTCGCTCCAGTGTTTGAGTCTGGATTGGTTTGGGCGCCTGATACCATTTTTGCCGAAGAGGTGATAGAAGAATGTGCAGCTTTTCCCTATGGAGAGAATGATGATTTCGTTGACTCTATGACTCAAGCTGTATTAAGATTTAGGCAAGGGAACTTTATAAGCCTCTATTCAGATTTAGAGGATGAAGAAATAGAACCACAACCGAGGATATATTACTAATGGCAATAGCAAAAGGAATTAAAAAGATTTTAAAAAGTGTTAAATCTAAACAAAATAAAATAAGAAAGAAAAATGAGTTGCTAGACCAACAAGATCTAAGTAAGTTAGCGAAACCTATATCTGCTTCAACCGATCAGATGAGAAAAAACATTTCACCTGCTCTTGCAGGCGCATTAGGTATAAGTGTTGGGGCAAGCCAAGCACAAGGAATGAAAGGTGGCGGAGTAGTCTCCTCAAAATCAAAATCTTCAGGGGTAGCTCTTAAAGGGTTCGGCAAAGAAGTAAAATAATGGCTGACATTGACAAAGCTATAAGCGTTGACGAACAGATAGACCTAGAAGTTAGGGACAGAGATAAGTCAATGGAGGTTGAAGTCCCTGAAGAAGAAATTCAAGATATTGAACAGTTTGAACAGTTAGAGGATGGTACTCTAATTTTTGGTGGTGCTTTACCACCCCCAGAAAATACTGATTTTTATGCTAACTTAGCTGAGATTATGGATGATGATGATCTTGCTAGGGTTAAGATAGATATTTTAGATGGCGTTGAATCTGATAAAGCCTCTAGAGAAGATTGGGAAAAAACATACAGAGATGGTCTAGAGTATCTCGGCATGAAGTATGAGGATAGAACTCAACCCTTTGAAGGTGCCTCTGGTGTTATGCACCCACTATTAGCAGAGTCAGTTACACAATTTCAATCACAAGCTTATAACGAATTACTTCCTACACAAGGTCCAGTTAAAACTCAAGTATTAGGTCAAGCTAATCCACAATCAGATCAACAAGCATCAAGAGTGCAAGAGTTTATGAACTATCAGCTCATGCACGTTATGAAAGAGTACGAGCCTGAAACAGATCAGCTACTGTTCTATTTACCCCTCTCAGGCTCGGCTTTTCGTAAAGTTTATTACGACCAAAATTTAGGTCGAGCAGTTTCTAAATTTATTCCTAGTGAAGACTTAATAGTTCCTTACTCAGCAACAGATCTATATAACGCTACTAGAGTTACTCATGTTATTGACATGTCAAAGAACGATGTCAAAAAACTACAACAAATTGGTTTCTACAAAATGATAGATATGGCTGGTGACTACAGCCCAGAGGACTATGACCAAGTACAAGAAGAAATAGATGAAATACAAGGTGTTGAGCCAAGTTACTCTGAAGATGATAGGTGTGAAATATTTGAAGTTCATACAGAACTAGACTTACCAGGCTTTGAAGATAAAGACCAAAATGGTGAAGAAACAGGTATAAAGCTACCTTATATTGTAACCATATCAAAAACTAACAATGACATTTTATCTATTAGAAGAAACTACAAACAACAAGACCCATTAAAAGCTAAGATAAACTATTTCGTTCAATATAAATTTTTACCAGGTTTAGGCTTTTATGGTTTTGGTCTAACTCACATGATAGGTGGGTTATCAAAAGCATCAACTTCTATTTTAAGACAACTAATAGACGCTGGAACTTTATCGAATCTGCCCGCAGGCTTTAAGGCTAGAGGCATTCGCATCCGTAATGACGATCAACCATTACAACCAGGAGAGTTCAGAGACATGGACGCTCCAGGTGGCAGTTTGCGAGACGCCTTTGTGCCATTGCCTTTCAAGGAGCCGAGTCAAACTCTCCTCTCTCTCTTAGGCATCTTGGTAGATAGTGGTAGGCGTTTCGCATCTATTACAGATATGCAGGTTGGCGATGCTAACCAAAATGCACCAGTAGGGACTACAGTAGCTCTGTTAGAAAGAGGTACTAGAGTTATGAGTTCTATTCATAAAAGATTACATGCCAGTCAAAAAATTGAGTTTAATTTATTAGCAAAAGTATTTTCTGAATATTTACCACCAGAATATCCATATTTAACAGCTAATGGCAATCAACAAATCAAGGCACTAGACTTTGATGAGCGTGTTGATGTCATGCCTGTATCAGACCCCAATGTATTTTCCATGAGTCAAAGGGTTATGTTGGCACAGGAAATGTTAAGAACAGTACAATCTAATCCACAAATTCATGGTCCTAGCGGTTTGTATGAGGCATATCGTAGAATGTATGCGGCCATGGGAGTTCAAAATATCGAGCAGTTACTCCCACCACCACAACCACCTCAACCAATCGACCCTGCAAGTGAGAATGCAAGTTTGATTTCGGGAGTACCTGCTCAAGCCTTTCCAGGACAAGATCATGATGCACACATTCAAACTCATTTGTCTTTGTATAACACTGTTACTGCTCAAAGCAATCCACAGGTGCTATCACTTATTCAAGCTCACATTTATCAACACATATCATTTAGAGCTTCAGAGATAGTTGATTTACAAAACCAACAAGACCCAGAGTTTCAAAGTTTTATTCAACAACTTCAACAATTGCCACCAGAACAGGCACAACAGTATCAACAACAGTTGCAGGATTCGATAGCAAAAAGTATTGCTCAAACATCTTCACAACTTATGCAACAAATCAATCAAATATTTATGCCACCACCAGCTGCCCCTGACCCATTAGTTGAGTTAAGAGGTAAAGAGCTAGATATTAAAGCTGATGATGTGCAAAGAAAACGTGAAGAGTTTGTGCAGAAACAAGAGTTTGATGCTATGAAGTTAATGCAATCTGGTCAGTTAGCAGAGGAAAGATTAAATCTACAGCGTGATATTGCACAAATGAAAGACGACATAGCAAGAGATAGGTTGGATCAATCGACACAATTCAAATCTTTAGAATTTTTTAAAGACAGATAATGGCAATGAATAGAGCCTCGATGGGCAAACAAATATCAAAGTCGCCAAGAAAAAGATCATTAAAATTACGTTTAAAAAAATTTAGTCTTAAGAAACCTAAACGTCTTAAAGGTTCAATGAAGCCTAAAATTAAAAAACTAAAAATAAAAAGATTTAAAGGCACAAGAAAATAAATTTGGGTGAAAAAATTTAATCCAAAAAAAATAATAAGAGCTTGGTCTAAAGAAGTTTTAGAACCTAAATCAGATTTCCATAATGGCTTACCAGCCTGTCCTTTTGCTAAAAAGTCTTGGCAAAACAAAAGAGTTAAAATACAAGTTTGTCAAGAGGATGATTGGTCAGACTTAACAGATTCTATTGTAAAGTTTGACGACAACACTGATGTTTTAATTTACGTTAATAATAATTGGAATCATATTACTGATACTGAATTTGATGCTAGGGTGGACATTATCAATGCTCTAGGTATAAAATTAGATTTGTGGGTCATGTCTTCACATCCAAACCATGAGGATAAACCTGGGTTTGAAAACAATGAAGACTTAGATCCGCATGATTCCATGTATATGGTTTTCGTTCAAAAACATAAAGAGTTAGTGGACGCATCTGATAAAATAAAGCAGTTAGGGTATTACTCTAATTGGCCAAAAGAAGTATTTAACGAATTTATAACTAAAAGGAAACTAAAATGCGACAAAAAATGAAAAGCGGATCTAAGAAATCAGGAGTTAAGAAACTTAAAGGTGGATCTAAAAAATCAGGCGTTGTTATGGGTATCAAAAAGCTTAAAGGCGGATCTAAAAAATCAGGTCTTTCTGCTAGAAGAAACTCTATGCGTATGAAGAAAAGCTCTAAGAAAAAATCTGTAAAGAAAAGAAGTAGATAATGCCTTTAAAAAAAGGTAGCGGTAGAAAGGTAGTTTCTGCTAATATAAAGAAATTAATAAAAGAAGGTCGTCCACAAAAACAAGCTGTGGCGATTGCACTGAGTAAGGCAGGTAAAAATAAAAATGGCAAAAGAAGCAAAAAACGAAGTCGAAATAAAAGATCAAGGTAGTGTTCCTTTAAAAAAACAGGAAGTAATACCTAACCCTAGCGCACCAAAACCTTTTGGCTCTGGAGAGGCAAGAGGCGGTGGTATCGCTTTGAGGGGTAAAAAGTTTCAAGGAATATTTTAATGTTCCCTAGATTGTTTGGCGGACTAGGTGGCTTTGGTGGTTTCAGAAGTAGACTACCATTTGGTATGCCACAAGGGTTCGGTAATCCTTTTGGGTTTCAATCAAGCCCAAGATTAATAGAGGGTGGACCATCATTCTTTATGCCACCAAGTTTTGGCATGCAGTTTCCATCAGCTATGGGGCCAATGGGCTTTGGTAGTCCATTCGGTGGCTTTGGCGGTTTTGGTGGACTAGGCGGTTTTCAGCCTGGATTATCACCACTATTAAGTCAGTTTGGTCAGTTCGCTAGACCAATGCCAAGACCTCAACCACAATTTGATTTTCAATCTTTACTATCACCTTTCACTTCTCAGATAGAAGATTTACAAAGACAGCTTGCAGAACTGCGAGGATCATCAGGCGAAGGAAGTGATATACCACTACCACCACCTCAACAGCCACCAATTATTAATGACCCTAGAGATGAGATAAGACCAACCGAAATCTTTGGCCCTGACGGACAGATTATTGGACCAATGGGTAGCTCAGAAGATTTAAGACCACCGATTCCTACTGAAGTGCCGCCACCACCACCAATGATGGATGTGGGCGGAGGTTTCCCAGGAGGCGCACAAAGTGGAATGCCAGTTGGCGTTAGAGTGGGAGATTTAACAGGAGGTGGAATGGAGCAAATGCCAGTTGGCGGTGCGATAAATGATCCTAGAATATCAGTAGATGCTTCACCATTAGGACCACCTCTACCTACTGGACCAAGGCCAATAGATAGACCTATGCCTGTTGAACTCCCAGGAGAACCAATAATGAGACCAATGCCACAACCACCAAGAAAAGGGGAGCAGGAACTCCCATTTGAACCAGTACGGGTTGGAACAGGGCAACCTTCACCACCTATGCCTGTATTGCAAGAGCCACAACCAATAACAGACATTGGACGCCCAGGTGGATTTACTCCACCAATGCCAATGCCACCAGTAGAAGTGCCACCTGCACCAATACTAAACGATCCTTTTAGAGGTCCAGTTGAAGTGCCATCAATACCAGGGGTACAGCCAGGAGACTTAAATCCTGTGTTGCCTGGAGTAATAAATATAGATCAAGTACCATTCCCTGTTCCAGATTTTAGTGGCAGAGAAGGACCGATGGGTATTGTCGGACCAGCACCAAAGAGATCACCATTTATGCCATTACCACCTGCAAGAACAATGCCTGTGCCACCAGCACCAACAATGCCTTTGAAACCAATTAAAACACCTTCTCCAGTAGATCAACTTATACAAGTAGGAAAACCAAGACCGCCAAGAGAATTTTCTATACCATTACCCGTTCAAGACTTAGGACCAATAGGGTCTATGTCTGGTATGCCAGGTATGGGTAGAGGACCTTTTGGTAGGTAAGACGTTAATTTTTTAGGAGAGTTTAAATGGACGGCATAAAATTAGCCGAATATGTTTTAAAAATTATTAGGCAAAGAGAGTCTCAGATTGTTGACAGCATATCTTCTGGCAATGTAAAATCCATGGAAGAATACAAATATTCTATTGGGGCTTTATCAGAGTTAAGATCCTTAGAACAAGATTTAAAAGAAACTCTGCAAAGATATGACATCGATGAGTGAAATCGCAAAAGAAAATATAGAGAGTAAAAAAACTGTTAGTTCAGATACTGATAGTTCCATCAAAAGATTTGAAGAAAGATTAAAAAATCAAAAACCTCAAGAGCAGAGTCAACCAAAAGAAAAACAAGAACAAGAAGAAGAAAGGTCTGAACTAGACATGGCTTTCGTTGAGGAAGACCAAAGAGTTCTAGACCCAACTTTACTTAAAAAATCATTAATTGATAGAATGCCCGACCCTACAGGTTGGCGTGTTTTGGTTTTGCCCTATCAAGGTAAAAGCACAACCGATGGCGGTATTCAATTAATAAAATCCACCTTAGATAGGGAGTCTCATGGGACTATGGTTTGTTATGTTTTAAAAACAGGACCATTAGCCTATAAAGACAAAAATAGATTTGGTGGTAGCGCTTGGTGTAAAAAAGGGGATTGGGTACTAATCGGCAAATATTCGGGTGCCAGATTCCTATTGGAAGATGATCATGAAGTAAGGATTATAAATGACGATGAAATCATCGGAAAAATTTTAAATCCTGATGATATTAAAACTTTGTGAGGAAAATATGTCGCAAGAAGCAGAAAAGGTAATAGATGTTGATATATCTGAAGAAAAGATAGAAAAAGCAGCTTTGCCTGAAAATAAAAGAGTTGAAGAGGAAATCTCAGACTCAAGCGTTGAGGTTGGCATTGATGAAAATGTTAAACCTGTCACTGAAGATGAAGTTCAGGAAGACTTTGATGTCTCTAAAAAAGTAGAGCATGAATCAAAAGATCTTTCTGAGGTTGAAAGAAGAGCAGCTTATGCTCAGAATAGAATTAACAAAGCTGTTGCTCAAGCCAAAGAATATCAAAGAAGAGAACTTATGGCTTTGCAATATGCTAAAGAGTTAAAGCAACAAAACGAACAGCTTAGTAGCCATCAGCAAAGTTTCGCTAACAACTATAGTGAGGAGGCTTCTGCTAGAATAGATAGTCAAATTACTTTAGCTAAACAGGCTTTAAAACAAGCCACCGAAGCTGGCGATAGCGATGCTGTAGCAAAAGCTACTGAGGCTTTAACATTAGCAAGTGCTGATAAATCTAGAATAGATCAATACAAGCAAAGTCTAGCTCAGTATCAACAATACTATGAAGCTAACCCTGATCAAAATTTACAGAATTATCAACCACAACAGGTTCAAGAATTTAATGAGCCATCTGTTAAAGCTCAAGATTGGGCAGCAAAAAATGATAGTTGGTTTAATAAAGACCCTGTAGCAACTAATGTTGCTTATACTATTCATGCAGATTTGGTGCAGAAAGGCTTTGACACCGAGAGTGATGAATATTATCATGAGATAGATAGAAGATTAAGGGAAGAACTCCCTAATAAGTTTAACAACGTGGAAGCAAACAAACCCGTCCAGACAGTTGCTTCACCATCACGCAACACATCGACAGGACGCAAAAAAAATCGTATCGAATTGACACCGAGCGAACAGCAACTAGCTAAGAAACTTGGAGTGTCATTTAAAGATTACGCAATACAAAAAGCGAGGTTACAAAAATCATGAGCGATAAAGATTTAAAACAATCGAGATCTACTAGAGAAGTAGAAAACAGAAAGTTCGAGGAACGTGATCAAGTTTGGAAACCACCAGCAGCGCTGGATATTTCAATAGACCCACCTCCTGGAAAAACTTTTAGATGGATTAGATCCGATATATTAGGTCAACCAGACAAAACTAATATATCAAAAAGATTTAACGAGGGTTTTAAACCCGTAACGGCAGAATCTTTTCCAAATGGCCATGGTTTACCTGTAGTCGATGAAGGTCGTCACTCAGGAGTAATCGGTGTTGGCGGTTTAATTCTTTGTGAAATAGATAATAAAATCTTAGAGCAAAGAAGAAATTATTATAAAAATATGACCGACAACCAAATGAGAGCTATTGAGAATGACCTTATGCGTGAGGAAAACCCTGCAATGCCTATAACTAGAGAGTTAAAAACAAGGGTCACATTCGGAAAAGAGTAGGTTCTTTTTTCCGTTATTTAATTTTTTAATATAGGAGCCTTGTGAAAACAAGGATTTAATAAAAATGGCAAACCAAGATAAACCATTTGGGTTTAAGCTAGTAGGTAACTTGTCTGGTGTAAACAACCATAGAGTTAACGAATACAATATTGAATCTGGCTCAACCCAAGGGATCTTCTCAGGAGACCCAGTAAAAATGTTAACAGGCGGTTTCATAGACGTAGCTGATGCCGCAGGTGACGTTAAAATACTAGGAATCTTTAGAGGATGCCAATATGTCGATGCGAATAGCAAAGAAGTTGTCTATTCCGCCCATTTCCCTGCTGCTAAAACAGCAACAGGAGATATAGTAGCCTTTGTTGAGGATAACCCTAATAACCTATACGAAGTTCAGTGTACTGGTTCTTTAGCTAGAACAGACATTGGTGCTAACGTAGATATTGCTTACACAGCAGGATCAACAGTTAGTGGCCAATCAAAAGCAGAAATTGCTTCTTCATCTGGTGCAGGAACAGCTAACTACAGATTAGTTGGTGTTTCAAAAGATTCAGAAAACAATGAACTAGGTTCAGCTAACGTCAACATGATTGTTAAGATTAACGAACATGCTTATGATCAGTTAGCAGGAGGTGTATAAGTCATGGCTATAAATAGAGCGCAATTAGCAAAAGAACTCGAACCTGGATTAGCTGCACTTTTTGGGCAGGAATACAACAGGTACGAAAATGAGCATGCAGAAATCTTTGAAACTGTTTCATCAGATAGAGCGTTTGAAGAAGAAGTAATGATTGTTGGTTTTGGTAATGCACCAGTTAAACCTGAAGGAGAAGGTGTCTCATTTGACAACGCTTCTGAAGGATTTACTGCTCGTTACTCACACGAAACAGTCGCTTTAGCTTTCGCACTTTCAGAGGAAGCAATCGAAGATAACCTGTATGACAGATTAGGTGCTAGATATACAAAAGCACTTGCAAGATCTATGTCTCATACTAAGCAAGTAAAAGCAGCAAATGTTCTTAACAATGCTTTCAGTTCCAGTTTCCCTGGTGGTGATGGCGTAGAGCTTTGCTCAACTGCACACCCATTAACAGGTGGCGGAACATTTGCCAATGAGCCATCAACAGATGCTGACTTAAATGAAACATCTTTAGAAGATGCAATCATTAAGATTTCAACATTTGTAGATGACAGAGGTCTTATTGTCGCACTTCAACCTAGAAAGTTGGTTGTACCACCTCAGTTACAGTTTGTGGCTGATAGATTGTTACAATCTCCAGGAAGGGTTGGAACTTCAGATAATGATATTAATGCTATTAATAACATGGGATCTATTCCAGAAGGTTACGTTGTTAACCATTTCTTAACAGACCCAGACGCATTCTTTGTATTATCAGATGTTCCTGATGGTTTCAAACACTATGAGAGATCTCCTCTCCAAACTTCTATGGAAGGTGACTTTGATACTGGCAACGTCAGATTCAAAGCTAGAGAGAGATACTCATTTGGATTCTCAAATCCAAGATGTGTGTTTGGTTCTAAAGGTGCGTAACACCTAGTCGATTTAATCGATGTTTAGGGGTCCTTTTTGGACCCCTATTTTTTTGACTTAATTTTTTACTTATAGTATATTTTTCTTGTTACCTAAAGTAGCGAGATGAATAATTTAGAAAAAACATCTTTAGCAGATAGTCCATGTATAGGCAGGTGTAGCACCACCTGGGGAGATATAATTTGTAAAGGTTGCGGCAGATCTGAAAAACAAATAAGAGAATGGCATGGTTATACCAACTTAGAAAAAAAACTGATAAACTTATCAATCGCAAAAAAATTTCACGCAATGAAAAAGATTAACGGAAAAGAACACCCTTTAAAAAGAATAGATGAAAAGATACTAGGCGCTCAATGTTTAGTTGAAATGGTGGGTTCTGAACTAATAGACCTTTATGGCAAAAATCCTAAAATAGAAAAATCTTATAAAAATTTGTACGAAGCAGCTAAACTTCTAAAAGAAAGCAAAAGTAATTTACCTATTGATATATAGATTTCTGTAATATAGAATTTAATAGTTAGCATAATGAGGCACATGGTGTGTTCCATTTAAAGAATAGGAGTTCTTATGTCTAATCCACATTTTCAAAATTTAATTTTATGGGCAGGTAATACTGTCGCTTCTAAGTCCAAAAAGGACTTACCTATGTTTCAACCATATCCGTCAGATCAGACGTATTATGGGTACTTTAATGATTTTATGAGTTATAACTCAGGTGACTGGACCATTACATCAACAGATGGTGGTGGCGATTCTGGTGAAGTAATTCAGATTACCAGTGGTGCAGGTGGTCAACTTATCATCACCACTAATGATGCAGATAATGACTCAGAAGAGTTACAGCTTAAAGGCGAGTCATTTTTAATTAATGGTAATAAAAGAGCATTCTTTTCATGCAGATTTAAACTTAGCGATGCTACAGAGTCTGACGCTTTGATTGGTTTAGCGATTACTGATACTACAGCAATTGATGGCGTATCAGATGGTATCTTTTTTACCAAAGATGATGGCGATACAAATTTAGACTTCGTAGTTGAGAAAGACTCTACTGAAACAGAAACAGCAGCAGTAGCTACTGTAGCAGATGATACTTTTATCACTGCATCATTTTTCGTAGATCCAAATGCAAGTCAAGTATTTTACGCAATCAATAATGCAGAGCCAGTTGGAGTTGTAAATACTAATCTACCTGATAATGAAGAACTTACTGTTACATTAGCTATTCAAGCAGGAGCTGCAGCAGCTAAAAGTTTAGTTGTAGATTATGTTAATGTTTTAGTTGAGAGATAATGGCTGACGCAGTTACATCACAAATTATTCAAGATGGCGAAAGAGTTGCTGTCTTAAAATTTACCAATGTTTCAGATGGCAGTGGTGAATCTGCTGTAAAAAAAGTAGACGTTTCTGCACTATCTAATAATAGTGCAGGAGCTGCTTGTACCTCTGTTGATGTCGCTAGAATATATTGGGCATGTCGTGGTATGGGAGTTGATTTGCTTTTTGATGCTACTTCAAATGTTCTCTTAACTGGTCTTCCTGCTGATAGCACAGGAGATGAGTATTACGATCTTTTCAGTGGCATTCCTAACAATGCAGGTTCTGGAAAAACAGGAGATATTTTATTTACAACTGTTGGGCATTCAAGCGGAGATACATACTCTATAATATTGGTATTGAATAAAAATTACTAAACTAGGAGTGTCTTGACATGCCTAGAAAAAGAGACAAGCAACCACCAAGAAACAAGAAAAATTTCAGACCTACTAAGAAAGGTGCTGGAATGACAGCAGCGGGTGTAAGAGCTTACAGAAAACTAAACCCTGGCAGTAAATTAAAAACAGCAGTAACCAAAAAGAAAGGTCTTACTAAAAGAGAAAAAGCTAGACGTAAATCATTTTGTGCTAGATCAGCAGGACAAATGAAGAAGTTTCCTAAAGCAGCAAAAAACCCAAATTCAAGATTAAGACAAGCAAGAAGAAGATGGAGATGTTAGAATAAATTATGGCATTATCAGGAAGTACAAATTTTGAACCAAATGTTACAGAGTTTATAGAGGAGGCTTTTGAGCGTTGTGGACTTGAACTAAGAACTGGTTATGACTTAAAAATGGCTAGAAGGTCTATAAACTTTCTTTTAGCTGAGTGGGCAAATAGAGGTTTAAATCAATGGACTATAGAACAAGCTACTCAAACAGTTACTGAAGGGACATCTAGCTATACTTTAAATTCAAACATTATAGATATTCTAGATTGTTCGTTAAGAAGAGTTGACGGCACTGTAACTACAGACTTGCAGATGACAAGATTAAGCAGGTCTGAATATTTGAACATTCCTAATAAAGATACTAAAGCTAGACCATCACAATTTTTTCTAGATAAATTAACAACACCTGTTTTAAAGATTTGGCCTAGTCCAGAAAATTCTACTGATGTTTTAGTTTTTAATAAAATTGTAAGAATGGATGACGCTGATGCAGCTACAAACACATTAGATATGCCATTTAGATTTTATCCATGTTTTGTTGCTGGGTTAGCATATTACATATCTTTAAAAAGAGTTCCTCAAAGATCTTCAGATTTAAAAAGAATATACGAAGAAGAATTTAGAAGAGCAGCAGATCAAGATGAGGATAGAGCTTCTTTAAAAATAGCACCATATTCTAGAGGAGGATATTAATGGCATACGCCACAGGTAAATATGCTTTAGCACATTGTGATAGGTGTGGGTTTCGTTACAAGCTACTTGAGTTAAGAAAAGAGTGGAATGGCTTAAAAACTTGTCCTAGTTGTTATGAAATGAAACATCCACAATTAGAGCCTATATCAGCAACATCAGACCCAGAGGCTTTATATGATCCTAGACCAGACAATGATAATGAGAATACAGATTATGTTCATGTCTTTACAAGCACAGACCCTGTTGGAACTAATTTTGACCCTCTGTCAGCAACATCAAACCTTGGGAGTGTTACCATAACAACATAATGACTTTAGCAGAACTAAAAACACTAATACAAAATTATACAGAGTCTACTGAAACTACTTTTGTAAATACTTTAGATGATATTATAAAAAATACTGAAGATAGAATATTTAATGAAGTTCAGTTTGATTACTTTAGAAAAAATGTTTCTGGTAATTTAAGCGTAGGTAATAGATTTTTAACTTGTCCTAATGATTTTATTTTAGCTTTTAGTTTGGCTGTAATTGACAGTAATGGAGATTATCATTACTTAGATTTAAAACATCCATCTTTTATGCAAGAGTTTTCACCAGACCCATCAGACAGTTCTTTAAGAGGATTGCCAAAATATTATGGTCAGTTCGATAAAGAATTGTCTACTGCATCTAGCAATGGTTCTAGCTTAATAGTGGCTCCAGTTCCTGATGTTGCGTACAATGTTGAACTTCATTACTTGTATCAACCTACATCTTTAGTCACTGACACAACAGGAACTTGGCTTTCTACTAATGCTAGAGACGCTTTGCTTTATGGTTGTATAGCTGATGCTTATACTTTTCTAAAAGGAGAGCCTGATCTTTTACAAGTTTATGAAAGAAGATATGCTCAAGAGATAGCTAAGTTAAAAAATAGAGCAGAGGCAAGGGGTAGAAAAGATGAATATAGGTATGACTCTTTGAGAAAACCTATACAATAGTAATTAATAAGAGAGAGAGAAAATGAAACCAATTAAAAAATTAAACGAGAGTTCTGTCGCTATTGTTGGTTTAGGCAATAGTTGGCAAGACTTTAATATAGCCAAAACTCACGGAGTAAACTTTGATGAGGTTTGGGCAATAAATGCAGTTTCTTCAGTTATATACCACGATAGGGTATTTATGATGGATCCAGCTTCTAGATTCTTAGATGGCAATGATGCAGGTGGACAAACAGAGTCCATGAAAAAAGTTTTGCTAGAACACAAAGGTCCAATATATACATGTGAAAAAGATTCTCGTTGTCCTGGATTAGTAGAATATCCTGTAAAAGAAGTCGTAGAGGAAACTGAGTGTCATTATCTTAACAATACAGTTGCTTATGCCGTAGCGTTTGCATATTGGAATAAAGTCAGAAAGGTGTCTTTGTTTGGCATAGATTTTACTTATAAGTCAAACCCTGCTTTTGCTGAAGCTGGTAGAGCTTGTGTAGAATTTTGGTTGTCTAAATGTATGGAGGCAAACATACAAGTTGATATAGCACAAAACTCTAGTTTACTAGACGCTAACATACCTGCTGAAGATAAGCTTTATGGTTATCATAGATTAGAAGATCCTCTAGTGGTAGGATATGATAGTCACCAAAATTTAAAAGTTAAAAAAGTTAGTGAACTAAAAGTGCAAAAGAATATTAAACAATCAGGATATTTAGATAGATATGATTCTCATTTAAAAGGTCCTGTAGAACCTAACAAATATTGAACCAAGAAGGATTACCAAAACTAGGAGCAATTGAAGTTGCTACCACTAACTATGGTGGGCATCCACCAGAGTTTTGGGCAGAACAATTAACTAATAAAATAGTCGGTGTTTCAGAAGATAAAGAGCCACATATAACAGAACAAGCTAGAGCTTATCGTGATGTTATTTACAAAGTTGCTTTAATTTATATAAAGAATGCTATAAAATCATATAAAGTAACCATCATTCAAGAGTTATTGAAAGGTGGCGAGGAAGAATTAGCGAAAGTGATTAGGAGACTTTAATGGCAATTTCATCAACATTAACAACAAGTTTTAAAAAAGAACTTTTACAAGGAGTTCATAATTTTGCCTCTGGTGGCAACTCTTTTAAATTAGCCTTGTATGCTGGTGCTACCGCTTCTTTGGGAGCGACCACAACAGCTTATGCAACGAGTTTACCAGGACAAAGTTCAGGAACAAATTACACAGCAGGCGGATCAGCATTAACCCCTGCAATTGCTGCACCATCTTCAACAGGAACTACGGCCTTTGTGGATTTTGCAGATTTAACTTTTAGCACAGCCACAGTTACAGCCAGTGGGTGTTTAATTTATAACGATACTAATTCAGATAAATCAGTAGCAACAATCAGCTTTGGGGCGTCCAAATCTTCAAGTGCAGGAGACTTTACAATAGTTTTCCCTGCTGCTGGGGCTAACGCAATCATAACTATAGCATAGGGGTACAGACCCTATGGCTATAGATACAGGTTGGGGCAGAGATAGCTGGGGTTCAGGACCTTGGGGTCAGCCCGCAGATATAGAGGTATCTGTATCTGGCTTATCAGCAACATCTGCTCTAGGAACAACCACACAATCCTCTGGCGTCAATCAACCAGTTACCGAGCAAGGATCAACTTCTGCTTTAGGTACAGTTTTAGTAAAAGCTGCTGTTAATCAATCAGTTACTGAACAGGGAGCAACTTCAGGACTAGGAACTATTAGTCTTGTTACCAACAACAATCTATCTGTTTCAGGCTTTAGTATGACATCTGGACTTGGTAGCGTAGTTGCATCTCTACCAAAAGATGTTTCAGTTACTGGTTTGAGACTAACCGCAACTTTAAATTCTGTTAATGTTTGGTCAGTTATTGATACAAGCCAAACTCCAAACTATAATGTTATAACAGATTCTCAAACTCCAAACTGGTCTGCATTCGATGGGTAAAAAATGGTCCATTGCAAGAAAAAGAAAAATTAACTGTAAGAAGCCTAGAGGTTTTAGTGAGAAAGCACATTGTGCAAGTAAGAAAAAAAAGAGTAAAATGAGGAAGAGGTAACAAATGGCAACCTATGTAAATAACTTAAGATTAAAAGAAATAGCCACAGGGGATGAATCAGGAACCTGGGGAACTTCAACAAATACAAATTTAGAATTAGTCGGAGAGGGGCTTGGTTTTGGTACAGAAGCCATCACAACAAATGCAGATACTCATGCGTCTACTGTAGCTGATGGTTCGGCTGATGAAGCTAGAGCTATGTATATTAAATATACAGGCACACTAGATAGCGCTTGTACTATAACAATAGGACCCAACACATTAAAAAGAGTTCATTTTATAGAGAATGGCACGTCAGGCAGTCAAAACATAATAATAAAACAAGGCTCTGGTTCTACAGTAACTATCGGCCCTGGTGATGTAAAAGTAGTTTATCTAGATGGTGCTGGGTCAGGTGCAGCAGTAAATGACGCTTTTGCAAGTTTATCTACAGTAGATTTAAAAGTTAGTGATGATTTAACAGTTACGGATGACGCCTCTGTAGGTGGAGATCTATTGGTAAGTGGCGAAGTGCAAACTGCTAATATTGGGTTTACAGATGGTGACAATGCCATAACGATTGCAGATGGCGGTGGGATAACTGCTGCCAATGGCATTACCTCAACGGCTGCCTCAAATACTTTTGGAGCTACATCTTTTAACGATGCCAACATAACAAATGTTGGAGACATTGCACTAGACAGTTTATCAGCAGATGGGTCTAGTATTTCTATAGCAAGTCCTGTAGTTATAAATGGGTCAACACCAACTTTAACCATAGGAGACGCAGGTGCAGAAGATACAAAATTAGTTTTTGACGGCAATGCGCAGGATTTTTACATCGGATTGGACGATAGCGCAGATGATCTTTTGATCGGAAATGGCAGTACAGTAGGTTCTAATGTAGCTATTGGTATCAATGAAAGCCAAGTGGTGCAATTTAACGGAGCTTACACATTCCCAACATCAGATGGTAGTGCTAACCAAGTTTTACAAACAAATGGTAGTGGTGCTTTGTCTTTTGCTGCTGTCTCTGGCACAACTATCAACAACAACGCAGACAACAGACTTATAACAGGAAGTGGCACAGCTAACACTCTTGAGGGCGAGGCCAATGCTACTTGGAATGGCAACACCCTAGCCCTAACAGCAGGAGCAGGAAATACTGGTATATCACTTACTGACGGATCCACAAACTATGGTTTTATCGGTGGTGGAAATGCTCTTAAATCTGGTGGTAGTGCTAATGACTTTTCATTTAGAACTGATACTGGTTCTATAGACTTCTACACTAATGGTCAAAATTTAAGATTTGCTATTGAGTCGGATGGTGTAATTAACACAAGTGAATTAGTCCGTATTGGTAGTGGTAGCACATTTGAAAATGAAGCTTGTAATATCAAAAAGACAGGCTCTAACGATGATGCAGTTTTAGCTTTAGATTCAGATACTGGTGACGCTTCTTTCTATAGATTTATGAGATTCTACAGAAAAAATGCTAACTCAAGTTTAGCTAAATTAGATTACGATCTTTCAGGCGACACTATTTCACTAGCAGTTGAATCTGATGAAAGATACAAACAAATTACAGGACCAGCTGCTGGGTTAAATTTAATTTCTAAATTGGAGCCAATTAAATACACAAGAGAAGAGACAGGTGTAACTGATGGTTGTGGTTTTGGCGCACAATCATATAAAAAAGCCTTTGATGATATAGGAGAACATGCCAGAGGTGTTACAGTTGGTTCAGATACAGTAAAGTGGGAGTTAGATTATGCACCTTTAGTGCCTAATTTAGTGAAAGCTATTCAAGAACAACAAGAACAAATAGAAATATTACAAAATGAAATACAACAACTTAAAGGGGGATCATAATGATTAGTTTTGAGTGGAACGTATCAGATTGTGAAGTTTATCCTAACAAAGATGGATTGTCAGATGTAGTACATAAAGTGCATTATAAGTTAACAGGTATTGATGACTCTCACCAAGACCCTGATGGCAAAAATTATTCTGCAACATCAATAGGCAGAGTTTATTTAGATACATCCGATCTATCAAATTTTATACCTTGGGCAGAACTAACACCTGCGATAGTGCAAGGTTGGGTAGAAGACAATATGGGTTCAGAAAATGTATCACAAATAAAAAGCGATATAGAATCTAATATTAATGAAAAAATTAATCCTAGTTCGGTAGAAAAACAATTAGGAACATAAGGATAATAAAATGGATGAAAAAACTTTTTTATTAAATATGCTACAACTTCTTGATTTGTCTTGCAAAAGAGGAGCTTGGAGTGGTTCTGAGATAAAAGCATTAAGTGGAATTAGAGAAGAAATAATGCTTAGATTAAAACCTTTAATGCCAGAAGAAGAAGAAGAAGAAGGTAAGGAAGAAAAAAATGTGGAATAAATTTTTAGAAATGTTAGGTTTTGTTTGGGTTCGTCAAAGAGACGAACAAGGCAAATACATACCAGATAACAAAAAAACCAAGCATAAAAATGAAGCTTGGAAAAGAGTTTGGAAGTGGAAAAAATAATGTCTGTACCAGGTAATGCACAAAAGAAAAAACTTAGAGAGATTATTGGCCAATTAAAAAAAGCCTCTAAGACTCATTTACAACAAGCAAACAAATTAGAAAAACTATTAAAAAGGAGTAAGAAGTGATGTTTTTATTAAATTGGATTAGCGATCTTTTAATTTCGTTAAGTATTATTATTAGTTTGGCTTCTGTCTTAGCCACACTTACACCAAGTGAAAGAGACGATAAATGGATTAGTAAACTATATAGCTATCTTGATCTAATAGCTCTTAATTTTAAAATTAAAAAATAATGGCTAGAAAGACGGCTGCAGACGTACACCTAGAACTCGCTGTTCATGAAAAAGAATGTAGCGAGAGGTGGAAGACAGCCTTCAAAAACTTTGACGAAATAGATAAAGACGTTAAAGAAATAAATCAAAAGCTAGATACTGGAACCAAAACAATCATTGGCCTTTTAGTTGTATTAATTTCGAGCATGGTGACTTTGATTGTTCGTGGATTTATCTTTGTATAAATTGTAAACATAGCAGAATAACTCTATGCCAAAAAATTTAAAAGTAGGTTTGGCTGGAGAGTATCTAGCTGCATCACACTTGGCTAGAATATTTGATGATATTTTTCCTGCATCATCATCATCTCGTTTTGATTTTCTATGTCATAGAAAAAATATAAATTTTAAAATTCAAGTTAAAACCAGCAACTCAACCTTTAAAAAAAATAATAGTGATTGGGTTAGGTGGGACATTAAGAAAAAAATATCTAACAAAAAAGAATACAGAGTCTATGATGGCTCTGAAGTTGATATTTTTGCTTTTGTTTTTTTAAAAAGAGATAAAGTTATTTTTGAACCTAATTATAATTTAGGAAAAACTTATCAAAAAAAAGTAGAATATATAAAGAGTATTGATACTCAAGAAAGTTTAAAAAAATCTGTTAACTTAATAGTAGAAATTAAAAATAAAATTATTAAATCAACAGATGATAAAGATAATTTTACAAAGGAGAAATGGCTTATAAAATGAAATATGATGATGTTAATAAACCTGAACATTATAATCAGGGCGAAATAGAGTGTTATGATGCTTTAAAATCTATGCTCTCTAAAGAAGAATTGATAGGATATTTAAGAGGCAATAGTTTTAAATATAGATGGCGCTTTAGACAAAAGAATGGTAAGCAAGATCTTGAGAAAGCTGAATGGTATGAAAAAAAATTAAAAGATGAATTATGAGTTTAGTTAAATACATTTTTAATCCTGGAATTAATAAAGAAAATACACAATTACTAGATGAGAATGGATGGTTCGATGGAAATTTGGTAAGATTTAGAAAAGGACTACCAGAGAAGATTGGCGGTTGGGAAAAAACAAATACTAATTCTTTTCTAGGTAAGTGTAGGTCTTTATTCCCTTGGATTGCTTTAGACGGAACTGCTTACTTAGGACTTGGAACCACTTCAAAACTATATATTTTAGAAGGAACCACATTTAATGATGTGACGCCAATCAGATCTACGACATCGGCAGGCGATGTTACCTTTAGTGCCTCCAACGGCTCATCAGAAATAACTGTTACAGATACTGCTCACGGAGCAGTTAAAGGTGATTTTGTAACTTTTAGTGGAGCATCTTCTTTGGGCGGTAATGTCATTGCCTCAGTTCTAAACCAAGAATATGAAATAGATAGTATAGTAAATGCAAACTCTTATAAAATTACAGCTAAAGATACATCAGGTAGCACTGTCACTGCAAACGCATCCGATAGTGGGAATGGTGGCTCAAGTGTCGTTGGCGCTTATCAGATTAATGTAGGTTTAGATTTTTTTGTAGATAGTACTGGATGGGGTGCTAATCCTTGGGGTGACGGAACTTGGGGACAATCAGCAACACTATCAGACACAAACCAATTAAGGTTATGGTCTCAAGATAATTTTGGCGAAGACTTAGTGGCTAATGTTAGAAATGGTGGCATATATCTTTGGGATGAAACCAATGGAGTTTCTACAAGAGCAGTTAACATTACATCTTTGTCTGGTGCAAACTTAGCGCCAACTAGAGGTTTGCAAGTTATAACTTCTGAGATTGATAGACACGTTATAGTTTTAGGAGCAGACGCCATTAATGACGCTGGCACTGCTAGAACAGGTTCTGTTGATCCTATGCTTATAGCTTTTTCGGATCAAGAGAATATAGCTGAGTGGGAGCCAAAGATAACTAATACAGCAGGCTCACTAAGACTATCAGCAGGTTCAACTATAGTCGGTGGCATAAAATCAAGGCAAGAGATACTTGTATGGACAGACACCTCTTTATATTCAATGCAATTTATAGGCGCACCTTTTACTTTTGGCATTAATTTAATAAATCAAAATGTTGGATTGATAGGTCCCAAAGCTGCTGTTACAGCGCCAGATGGTGTTTATTGGATGGCTCGTGATGGATTTTACACATACAACGGAGCAGTAAGAAGATTAGCATGTTCTGTTTTAAGTTATGTTTTAGATGACTTTAATAAGTCTCAAGGCTTTAAAACATTTGCCTTTACTAATAGAGAGTTTAATGAGGTTGGTTGGTTTTACTGTTCAAAGTCAAGTCAAGAGATAGACAGATATGTTGTATATAATTACTTAGAAAAAAATTGGACGATAGGTCAATTAGAGAGACACGCATGGGTAGATGATGGTGTGTTCAAAAAACCAAGAGCTACAGGAACAACAAGTAGCACTAATTTTTTATTTACTCATGAAACAGGTGAAGATGATGATGGTAGTCCGATGGATAATGTCTTTCTAGAATCAGGTGACTTAGACCTTCAAGATGGAGAACGATTTAGTTTTCTAAGAAGAATTATACCAGATGTTAGATTTTTAGGAGACTCTGCTAATGGTGGCCAAGTTAACTTTGTAATAAAACAAAGAAACTTCCCAGGGGATAGTTTAACGACAAGCTCAACAAGTGTGATAAATAGCACTACACAACAAGCACACGTTAGATCTAGAGCAAGACAAGTTGTGTTTAGAATAGAGTCTGATGACGATGCTGATGTAGGTAATAGAACACGTTTTAAATGGAGACTAGGAGCAACTAGACTAGACCTAACACCAGATGGCAGGAGATAATGGCAAAATTATTAAATACCAGATTACCTTTAGCACAAGGCGATGATGTTAGTGCTGATACATTTAACAGGTTAGTACGTTTACTAGAAATAAATTTAAACGCTTTTGATCCTGTAGCAACTCTTTCCATGACCACAGAGGAGAGAGACTCCAGTAGTTTTAATAGAGGAACTATAATATTTAACACAACAACTGAGGTTTTACAGGTTTTTGATGGCACTGAGTTTATTGACCTAACATCCCATAGAACCTACGCTTCTGGACTTTCATCAACTTCTTCTTTGGGTTCAGTTACTGTTTCTGTATAAATTAATGTAAAATAAAATATTATGGCAGCAAGAAAACCAAAAGCTAAAAAAAAGTCTTCTAGCAAAAGTCCAAAGCCTACAAACCCAGCTTTGTATGCAAGGGTAAAGGCAGAAGCAAAACGAAAATTTAAGGTATATCCTAGCGCTTACGCAAACGCTTGGTTAGTTAGAACATATAAAAAACGTGGTGGCGGTTATAGAGGTAAGAAACCTTAAATGAAGTGAGTCGAAAAAAAAGAGACCCTAAAGTAGGAACAGGGAAAAAACCAAAAGGTAGTGGTCGAAGACTATATACTGATGAAAACCCTAAAGATACTGTTAGAATAAAGTTTGCTACTCCATCTGATGCTAGAGCTACTGTAGCTAAAGTTAAAAGAATTAAAAAACCTTTTGCTAGAAAGATACAAATTTTAACTGTCGGTGAGCAAAGAGCTAAAGTTATGGGTAAAAAATTAGTAGCAAGTATTTTTAAAAAAGGTAAAGAGTCTATAAGAAAAACAAGGAAAAAGTAATGTCATTAACAGAGTGGTTTGGTAAAGGTAAGAAAGGTGATTGGGTAGATATAGGCGCTCCTAAAAAGGATGGCAAGTTTCAAGCCTGTGGTCGTAAGTCTGCTAAAAGTTCTAAAAGAAAATACCCTAAGTGTGTGCCAAGATCTAAAGCTAAATCTATGACACCAGCACAAATAAAAAGTGCTGTTAGAAGAAAAAGAGCTAAAGCTCAAGGTGTAGGTGGTAAACCAACTAATGTAAAAACTATTCTTAAGAAAAGAGATGGCGGTATGATTGGTAAGTTGCACAGAGGTTGTGGCGCTGTTATGTCAGATCGTAGAAAAAGAACCACATATTCATGATAGATTTAAACAGTTTAATAAGTCCTATAGAAAAAATATTAGGCAAATTCATAGCTGATAAAGACCTTAGAACCAAACTAGAATATGAACTCAAGTCCGAAATTCACAAAGCTAATCTTGCGCAGTTGGAAGTCAACAAAGCGGAAGCTGCTCATAAAAGTATATTTGTTGCTGGTTGGCGCCCTTTTATCGGTTGGGTGTGTGGTTTTGCTCTTCTTTGGCATTTTATTTTAAATCCACTTTTATATACTGTTTTGAGTTTATTCGGTTATAATGAAATAAATTTACCCGAATTTGATTTCGCACAACTGTCCACCATTTTAATGGGGATGCTCGGCCTTGGCGGTCTTAGAACATTTGAAAAAACAAAAGGAGTTTCCAGAGAGAAATGAAAGATTTATCAAAAGCAAATAAAGGTTTACAAAAACTAGCAAAAGAAGAACCAGCATTAGTAGAAGAAAGGTTTGGCTATGATGTGCCAGGCTTTGCTGATGGTGCAGATCCTCAAGGCATTCAAGCTCAAAGTATAGAGCAGCTAATGCAACTTCAAAAAATGATTCAAAAAAATCAAAATGCTGAAGATATGTCTAGAAAAGATATTGCAGATTTTTTATTAAGAGGCGACCCTAAAAATTTTAAACCCTCTGATATGTTTGATAGAGGTGAGTCTGATGATATTCTACCCATTCTGATGAGCAATATGAATATGCAACCACAAATGATGGGACAAATGATAGAAAGAGGTGGCATAGCTGACTTAATGGAAGAGCCACAAAAAATGTTTTTAGGTGGTCTTTTAAAAAAGGTTAAAAAAGGTTTTGGTATATTGGCTCCCAAAGTTTTTGATGACATCTTAGGCATTGATCCTAGTGGCAAGGGATTAATAGGAAGTATAAAAGATAATCCAAGAACTGCTGCAATTTTAGGAAGTTTACTAATACCTGGCGCTGGTTCAGCTTTAAGTGGTTCTTTAGGAAGTGCTGGAACAGCTATAGGAAATGTTGGTAGCAATATACTTGGTAGCCTTGGAAATATTGGTAGTGCTATAAGTTCTGGTTTAGGAACTGTAGGTGAGTTTATTTTGCCTGGTGCTGATAAGATTGGTCTTTTTGGAAATGTTAGTAATCTTTTAGGAGGAGGTATAGGTAATTTATTCGGACCTGGTGCTGAAGGGCAAAGAAATATTTTAGGCGACATCTTGCGTGGCGGTTTAACTGGAGGCGGTCCAGGGGCTTTACTAGGAGGTCTTGGCGCTTTTGACTCAGACTTAGGAAGATTAGGTTTAAATTTTTTAGCACAAAGACAACAAGATAAAAGAATCAGAGATCAACAAAGACAGTTTGCTGAAATGTTTGGCAACATGTTTGGCGGAGGTCAAGGCGGAATGCCAGGAATGGGTGGCATGCCTGGAATGGGTGGTATGCCAGGAATGGGTCAAGGCACAGAGTTTAATCCTTTCTCCATGTATGGTGCTACAACTCCTGGACAGTCTATTAACATAGACCCTCAAATGTCTAATCCACCAGCTTATATGTATTACCCAAGCGAAGTAGAAAAACTATATGCTCAATCTAGAGGTGTACCTTTTAGTCCTTTAGTAGCACCACCGCAAGAAGCTTTATTTGATATTCAAGCAAGAAGAATACCTGGACAACTTTACGCTGCTGATGGCACAGGCGAACAAGGTGTTGATGTTAGCAAGTTCCCAGAAAGAGATAAATTAATAACTGGTCCAGGTGGCGAAAAAGGAGACGAGATACCAGCGATGTTATCTGACGGAGAATTTGTAACCAATGCAGCAGCGGTTAGAGGTATAGGATTAATGATGGGAGCAGACCCAAACGATATGTATGAACAAAGAATGATGGGTGCAAAACAATTGTATGATCAGCAAAAGATGAGTGAAGGTTTAGGGAGTATGGTTTAATGAGTGTATTTGATTTCTTACAAAGCAAAACCAAATTAGGCCCACCTGCTCAAGTATTGACTTTGCCACAAACAAGTTTTCAACAAATATCCCCATATATAGAAGATTACAGTAGAAGAATATTAGCGTCATACTTTGGCGTGCCTGGTGAGTCACCTGGTATGATAGGCCAAAGATTAGATGTTCCAATAGAACAAACTGCTGGACTAACACCTTTACAATTACAATCTAGAGCCTTAACTCAAGGTTTAGGTGGATTTAGACCATATTTAGGCGAGGCAGAAAGACTTTTTGGCAAAAGAGAAGCTATAACAGATACAGCTTTACAAGCTTTACCATTTGCTGGTAGGGCTATGGGCAGAGGGTTAGGCACTTTATCTAGAGCAGAAATGAGTGGACTTGGTTCTTTAGGGCTTTTTGATCCACAAAGTTCTAGAGCATTCTTTAATCCTTTTGAAGAAGATGTAGTTCAACAAACCTTACAAGATGTTAGTGAAGGCTTATCAAAAGCCAGTATTGGTGCAGGTGACAGGGCTATATCTCGTGGTGCTTTCGGTGGTTCTAGGGCAAGGTTAGGACAAGAAGAATTAGCTAGACAAGCTGCTAGAGGGGCAACAGAAAGAATCGGAGCTTTAAGAAGTTCTGGATTTGCTGATGCTCAAAGACAAGCTATGAGTGCTTTTGAAAATGCTAGAAGGGCGCAACAAGGGTTAGCTTCTTTACAAGCTGGTATAGGCGCTCAACAAGCAGGCATTGGTCAACAGATAGCAGGGTTGGGTCAAACTGCCGCAGGGCTAGGCGGTCAGTTTGGGCAAATAGGTTCTGGGTTTGCAGGTCTAGGACAACAAGGTCAAAATCAATTAGCTAACCAAATTAATTTAATGAATCAGCTTGGCGGTCAAGGACAAGCAACTCAACAAGCAGCATTAAGTAGACAGTTTGGCGCAGCTCAAAGAATGGCTGATATGCCATTCCAAAGACTAATGAGAGGACAACAGTTATTAACAGGCATGCCATTTGGACAATTTGGTGGCGGTACTCAAGCAACTGGTTATCAAAGAGAGGCTTTTCAACAACCTAGTGGAATTGTTCAAGGCATAGGTGCTTTGGGTGGGCTTAACACATTATTCCCACAAATAGGAACTGGTATTGGTAACTTTCTAGGCGGTTTATTTGGAAACCAACAATCTGGAGGACAGACACCTCCTGTAGGCACTAATGTTGTAGGTGGACCACAACCACCAAACATAGGAGGATCTTACGCATAATGAATGGCATAGCAGATCTTTTAAATTTTACAAAAGACGTTGGTCAAAACTTTTATCAAAATGTTTTAGCAGATCCTTCAACTTACAGTTTCCAAAAAAATCCAGATGAATTTAATTTAAGAGATGTTACAGATATTATTTTTGACCCAGATGATCCTATAGATAAAGCATCATTAGCGCTTCTTGCTTTCCCCCCTGCTTTTGGTGCGGCAAGAATTGGTCAAACTCTTAGAAAGGGTGGTAAATTAACCTCTGCTCTGAAGTCTGGAATAGCTGATCCTAAGATAGGTCAAAGAGTGGGAGCTTTTATTGGCTATCCATTTTTAGCAGACGAAGCAAGCGCTATGACTAGAGGTATAGGTTTAAGAGGAGATGAATACTCAGGGATATTGTCTAAAGACACCTTAGATACGATTAGCCAATTAGGTGAAGAATATATGGATGACCCAGAGTTAGTAAACGCTATTCTTGCAGCAGAGCTAACTGGTAAAGATTTCACAGAATATCTAAGCGATAATAAAAAAGAAATGTTGGGATTAAAAAATGGTGGCATAGCTAGTTTTAAAAAAGGTGGTAAAGTGATAGGTAGTTTAGGCGATATACTAGATAAAATTAGAAAGTCTAAAAAACCAAAAAAAACAGACCCAAAACCAAAAGTAGAACCAACAAAACCAGAATTTAAAATGCCGACCAAAGAGGAAATTAAAGGTCTTGATATTAAAGTAGACCTTAAGAAAAATAAAATTTTTTCTAAGGATGGAAAATCTTTTCCTATTAATAGCACGCAAGGTAGAACAATTTTAGAAAATGCTAAACTAAGACGTCAACGAGCCTTGAAAGGACCTATTGAAAGAGGCATAGAGAGTGGTATATCGGGAGTTGGAAATATTGCCTCTCGTGGTGGCAGATTTATAGGGCCAAGAATTGCAGCTAATCCAGTAACGTCTGGTCTTCTTGGAACAGCAGGCGCTGCTGCCATAATAGCAAGTTTACTATCTGGTGATGATGAAGATAAAGA